>Ga0209489_106652_pt1 | contig 18303 bp, 9 predicted proteins | sample SiratrowhiteBW_FD_187527 | JGI IMG/M metagenome (GOLD analysis project Ga0209489, IMG submission 187527) | Root nodule microbial communities of legume samples collected from California, USA - Siratro white BW (SPAdes) (version 2) | ecosystem: Host-associated > Plants > Roots > Nodule | place: USA...
AAAAATTAAAACATTTCTTTAATGTATAAAAAAAAAAAAAACCCTTATACAAATATTGTAGAGAAAAAAAAGAATATTATTATGTAACTTTAAATAAAATGAATTAAACGAAATAAAATAGGAATAAGAACTTTGCGGGTTACTCGCCAACTTTCTTGACAATCTTCTTTAGAAAAATCTCCACTCTGTTTTTCCAAACTTGATTCCTTATTTTCTTTTGATTATTAAAATTATAACAAGACTTTTTTTTAAGGATGAAAAGAAACATATCACAAAAAGGAAAGTAAAATCAAATAAATATGAAAACTAGGTCAAACTCATGCCAGGAGAACAAAATTACTCTCTCCACAAAGGACCTTAACAAGATAAAACATAGGAAGTGTAGAAGGTAAGCTACTACTATATTAACAGAAGTCAAAGCTATTATTAAGCTTTAGAAAAGTAAGTTTTCACCACAATCGTTACCCTCCTTAAAAATAAAATATATGAAATTTTGAGATCAATCTCTTTACAATAGGATAAACACTTATTTCATATTCATTTAGATTAAGGAATGGGTTCAGTAAAGATAAAAATTTGACAGATTATGATAAAATTATTTTTGAGCCATAAACACCTATAATTACCCATAACTAATATCCTTAGCATGCTCTATTGCCAATATAGCGCTTATAAGCTTAATAAGAAGAGAAGACTGAACTCCCAAAAAAAATAAGAAAAACTACCAACAAACTCTCCATGCTCCTTCTGAAGATACCATCACAGACAACCAAATCAGGTAAACCTCTGGTAGCACCATTTTAATCCAACCAGCCAAAGGAAAATCTTAGACCACCTGAATCGGATGAGAAACTTTCTCAGACCTATTACTTATACCAAAAAATTCTAAAACAAAAAAGTCAATAATATCATTATTCATAACTTTTATTTGAGAAATTATTTGACATTCTGACATCATTTTTTATAGAATCAATGACTATATGAATGTTAATACCCTGTTGGAATCTATAATAATTTTTCCTCATCTAAATCATCTAAACTGAAAAAGAGATAATGACAAGCCTAATGAGATTAATAAGAAGAATTACAGAATTCTTAATAAAAGGTAAAGGATTATTAAAGGATAAAATAGCTACCTAAGAAAAATTTGCTAAAGTCAAGACCAGATGGTCATGACATCGGAACATTAAAAAAGGAGATGAGAAATAAATTTATCTTGATAGTTACATAAAAAGAATACATAATGTGAAGCCACCATTCTTTTTTAAACTCGATATCCCTAGACAAGCTACAGTCTAAAAGTTTCTATAAAATCAAAGACGATTTGAGAAATTGAAAAAAACCAAATACTACTACTCGCATAAGAGAAATATAACTTTAACTAGACTTCTTATTTAAGATCTTAAGCATTTAAGTAGACACATTTGTTAAACACATTTATTGAAAGATTATAATATTCTGCATGTTCAGATTTCTTTTATACTATACTTCCATTCCTTGAAGTTTCTTAAAAATATTAACAAAATATAAAAAAACAAAAAAAATCATGTATATGGACTAAAGTTATAATATCTCATTCTGTTCTATCCTTTTTAAGAAATTAAATAACAAAACTTAATAGTATGTTATTCCACTCTATTTCACCCCTTTTCGTAGATCTAAAAATGGAGCTTCTAATATTTGTAGGTGGTTGATTTGGCTTACTCAACCACTGAATCATATGCTCTTATTTATTGATTTGACATGCTACTAGCATACTCGAATTGTTGTGGACGAGCCATTTTATTTTCGTTTATATTTTGATGCCTCTGATGTTATCTATCTAAAATCTTATTTATATATATAACCAAATACATTGATTTTTACCCAATGGAAAAAATATGGAATCTTAGTGGAGGAAATAAAACTTAGTTTCTGCAATATTTGGTCCTTTTGAACCTTAGAGGGATCAAATATTGAGAATGTGTCCCCTTGGAGGATAGCATAACGTTGTCACATCCTTTTGCTCTTTTTCGACGCCAAGTGTGACATTGGAACCCTGCTAACACATTTTTCAATCTCTAAGATATTTTTTTATGGATGTTTTATATCAGAGTAACTGATATTTGAATCCTGAAGTGTTGAGTTTACTTCATTTTTCTTCTTGATAATTAGTTTCGTTTCGTCGTAAATTACGAAAGAAAAATTAATAACTAAAAGAGTTATACTTAACTCACCTTCACTTTCTTCTATTTGCTATTTACTAGCTGTATAAGCCTGTAAAGTGTTATTCTTTTCTGTGAGGCAAGGATTTTTTACGTATAAGATTATTTTCTGTTGCTAATTATTTTCTATTATATCAAGTAAAAGTAAGTTTTAGTAAAAAAAAAGAGAGTAAAAGATAGTTATTTGGTTACATGGAGAAGAGAATGATAGAAACGCATTTTAGGGTACATTATTTTAGAAAAAACTATCCATTGAATTTGTTAGAACTAGAGATTAGTAAAGTCACTAATTGGTAGATCATTAAGATGATCATAGGGAGGAACATGTAAGTCTTTCTCAAGAGGAAGTTGGAAGAAAAGATTGGTAGCTAGATAGGATAAGACAATTATGAAACCAAAAGCAAGATTCAGATTATTAAACCAAAGGACTATCACAACAAACCACATTATTGCTAATTGGAAAAAGGAGGAAGAATACAGTTATAGAACTATTTATAGATGAAAACTGGGTGGAAAATCTGCAACAATTTGGGATGAATACTACAATTGTGTAGATACCAAAATTGTTCTACGTTTTAAACCAATTATTGGCACATAAATTTGGGTAACCACTTTTCAAGAAATAAGAGTAGACAATTCTATAGTTTGTTGTCACATCAAGTTTAAGGAAGATCAGAAATCAAAGTGTGTTGAATGGGGAAGAAATTATGCAAAACATAAGATGTATGTGTTGTCAACCTTTTTTAGTTGTCCTTTTCTGGAAGACTATCTTATCTATTACCATAAAAGTTGAAGTTAGGGATACAATTAAAATTATCAAAGAGGTAGTTATTAATAGTTAGTTCAGTCATACCTTATTCACATGGTTGTAAGTGGGATTTGGCAGAACTTTTTCAATGATTATTAAGTATTTGGTGTTATTGTACTTTTAAGTACTTCTTAACCCTTCATATTCATGCACAACTAATTTTAGTAGAAATTTAATATTTTGTGGATGAGTTTGGTATTCATCATAGTTATATAGATATATCTCTTTGTTGGAAAGAAATATTAAAAAATATATATTTCTCATAATTATTATAGAGTAAAATATATATTATGTTGTATGTAAAAAGATTTTTTTTATTCCTCAACAATGAAAATTAAATTGGATCTCAAATTACTCTAATTTCTTATTGCTAAGAGAGTTGTATAGTACTATAAAAGAATTGTTACCACAAATTTATTATCATTTTTAATCTTTATTTTAATATAGTATTACGAGTTAGACTCAAAATATATTTAAAATTACAAAATTGATTTGTAAGATAAAAGTTATATAAAATTATATTACCTATAAGTTAAATATGAGTTATCGACCCGTTTCTTTATCTTTAAATGTGTGAAATATGATAAAACATAATAATTGATTTAATATAATGTAATACCGAATAAAAAAACACCAGATGGACAAATAAAGGTGCCCAATAATAAATTTATGATATTTAAGTTATTTATTCCGAAGAAGGAGACTTCATATAAGAAAAAAATTAAAATATAATGTTGGAAAGTTTATTTTTTATTTTCTAAGCATTTTTAATGGCATGCAAGCATATCAAGAAATAGAATATGAGAAAAAGAAAGTGCAAAGAAAAATATTTCCATAAAAAGGCAAGACTCTAATTTTAAAGTTAAACAAATTAAAATTTATAATAAAAATTATCAAGTTACTTTTTCATGGTTGTGATTTTCAAGCATAAAAAATCCTTTATTTTTACCAAACTTCCCCCTACTGATGGTTAAAGATCTTACTCAAAAGCAGATAATTTCTTATTATTGAAGCTAAATTAGGGATTTCAAAATCAACCACCTAAATTAAATAAAAAATCACTTGGTATTAAACCTTTATGCCAAAAAACATATAAGTTCCTATTTTCATTCAATTTTCATTTCACCTAAACAACCTTCATTTTTTTTTTTCCTTTCCACTTCATTCATTCTCAAATCAACCAAAATAAAGACATTTTAAGTAGAAGACCAGTGTGCCCTAGGTAGGTGTTGAAATTTAGGTTAAGTTGGTGTGTTCTATTGGCTAAGTATGACCAATTGGGTAGTATGAAGCAACATAATTGGGCTTGAGTTTGGATAGATCATGAATGCAATTCAAACCAAATTATTCTTTTAAGGGTAAATATGCTAGTTTTGTTGTTGTTGTGGCTGCATTATTGGTAAATTTATTTAAAAGAATTTACTACAAAAGCAATACTTTTAAATGTTTTTAAGTCTCAAATTTCAGAAAATACATTAAAGTTTAACGAGAGACTTATTAAATCTAACAAATAAATAAATTTGACTCGGGTATAAGATTTAAGTAGGTTATACCCAATTACGAAGTTTATGCAAAAGAAAACCTTTATCTATTTATAAGAAACATTTTTTCTTAATTTTTTTATTTATAAAACTAAGTGAAAAAAGTAACTTCTAACTTATAAATTAACTGCTAGCAGATAAACTTTTAGTTTAAAATATTCGAATTTATGAGCCAGCTTATTCGATTATAAATGTTTGGTAAACTAATTAATAAATGTAAAAAGACATAAAATAATATAATTACGTAGGTTTTATCATATAAACCAAATTAATGTTTTTTAAAAAATAATCATGTAATTATAATTTTATTTTTTTAAGTAATTTAATTACTATTAAATTTTTTAGTAGTTTTATTTATTTTTTAAAAGTTGTATATGTTTTTTATGTGGATAAGTTCTTTTTTTAAAAATATTTTATCTAATAAGTATTAATCAAATTTAATTCTTATTTATTTTTTAAAAAATAAATTTATGATTTTTTTTTCAATTTAAATTATTGTTACATTGAATTATTTTACAATTTTAATTATCTGATTTTTTTAATTTAAACTACATAAAAGATTAAAAAAAAACAATCCAATAAATACTAAAAATAACAATAATTAATTGTCTCTATAGAATCGAAATTGAAAATAATAGATAAAAGAATCAGGTATAATAAGAAAATGTATATTAAAATGTAAGAAATGATAATAAAAGAAAATTAAATAAATTAGAAGTTAGAAGTTAGCTTAAGTAGTTTATAGCTTATAAGCTAAAAACTTCCAAAATTTAGAATTTTTTGACATATTTTTAAGTTGATTAAATAAGTTAATAGCTAGTTTATTGTTATTACTAGACACGCTCAAACTCAAACCTCTCCTATGAGGAAGTCTTGAAATACTTTACATTCATTATTTCTTAATTGAGTAAATAGCGTAACATTTGAATGATTTTTCATAACAAAAAATAAAAATAAAAATCGACTCTATAAGTTTGATTCAGTTCATACTTATATTTTGAAAACTTATTTTTTTATTTTTTATTCATTATATTTTGAAAACTTATTTACTATGTCATGTCGTGGCACATGAACCCCCTTTTGTTCTCTTGAAGTACTTACCCAATTTATAAGCCACAGTTACCAACAAAAATGGTAAAGTTATATTCGCTTAATTAATCATAATAATGGCTAAAGTTGATAATGAAAGAAGTACTAAACCTAACGCACTTACCATAGAAGGAAGAATCAGCAAGTTCAGCTTATTGGAAGATCGTTCTAATTTTCTACTCGCATTTACGTTGCACGACTTTGACTTTTCCGTAGGCAAAACACGATTTTAAAGCATTTTATTAGGAAACTAAAATGAATTTACGTAAGTCATAATGATTTATATTCTTTAAGCAAATGATAAAATATTCAAATTCTGAAAATATATTTTGAAAATAAAATCAATAAATCATGTTAAAGGAAAAATATTTACATGCAAATAATTTTTATTATATAGAATGGATTTGTTCCTTAGCACGAGGAAAATAGGTTATAAAGCTTACCTTCAATAATGACATTCATAAGTCATAACCAAGTTGATTACGTAAAATTGAATTATATATAATATGAAATAGGGTTTTCATCATCTTAAAACAAAGGGAGGATGCAATGTGTTTTCTTGAAGTGATTAAGATGGTTAACTAAGTTTGTGCCTAATTTTGACATAGATTCAAGCCAAACATCTTTAAAGCGGACTAAAATATGTTTCTTTTATTCTTTTAAAATACTTAAAATACGTTTCACTTTTATTAAAAAAATATTTTGCTCCTCTGATTTTGAAAATCCTGTTTTATTTTAATCTTATAAGTATTATCTAAATTATTTATTTATTTTTTAAAAAATATACTGCCCCTATTTATTCATACTAGTGTTTGTAATAATATAAGAGAGTAGTTTGAATATAGTAATATTTACAAATGACTAAACATATAAAGTAACCAATCAAGTGTAACCATATATAAATAAACGAAAAATTGAAGTGAATTAACCAAGCAAATAAGAAAGTTTATATAAGAATTCAATAAATTACAAAAAAATATTATGAATATTTTAAAATAAGAATTTTAATATGTTTGTTGGACCTCGAGCGTACTTTAAAAGCACGTGTGAATTCTTCTTTTAAGTAACTTGTTCAACTTATAAAACTATTTTCAGTCTTTGTCAATTTTTGTATACCTTCTAGACTTAGTTCTAATTAATAATTTGCATTTCATTGATTGGAATGATATATGAAGAATCACATATTTAAACCTTGTTCTCTTTATATATAAAGTGAAAAGTTTGCAGTCAAATTCTAAACATAATATTATAAATCAGTAAGATGTATAACATGTATTATGTATTATATAGTAAAAAAAACAGAGAAAACAAAGATGAAAGATAATATTACGAAATAGTTGGCTTCACATTAGTAACTGGTGAGGGTTACAGAAGAATGTTTTATTGGTATCGTGAGTACATAAACATTTTTTCCAATACTTCTTAAGTATATTGCAATTGACTAAAGGATACATAATACATTAAAGAAGAATATATTGAAATAGCAACAGTTTCCAATGTATCTAAATATAACATGGTGGTCCCTTATAAAGCCATATACGGATTTCAAACGGCAACATGTGAGTCTGAGCCACAACACATCCATGTTATAGGTTAAGTGTGTGACCTTTCTTGATTTTGGAGTCAGATTCATTTTGAAAAAAATTGTAAATTAGCGGTCTACCATTATATAATCCTTACATTATTTAAAAATAAGAATAACAAAATATTATTAATAAATATAGAATGAAGGATTAAAAATATATAAAAAGAAAAATAGAAAAGAAAGATTCCAAAATAAATATGAGAGGATAAAGAAATTGTATTATTCAGTACAATGAAGAATGAAGAAAATTATAAAAAAATGAGAAAAGAAACAAATCAAGATGAAGATGACGGTATAAAGAAATAAAGAAATGTGGAGTTGATTAGAAAAAAATAAAAAAATATGTAAAAAATCATAAAAAAAATATGAAATGAATGTGAGAGTATAAAAAAACGAAAAATGAAGAAATTTGTAAAAAAAGAAAGAGATCAAGATGAGGATGACAGAATTTCTAAAGCATAATAACTCTGAAGTGTGTGCTTGTTTTGTATATTATTTTTGTATATCTAAAAAATGTGTGAAATATAAAATTTTTCCAATCTTCATTTTCTTTTTGGTTGAATTTCTTCCGAGCATATGCATTTCACTTGTTTCAGTGGTCCATAAAAAATAACATAATTGAACCTTACTTTATTCGTATATTTAATAAAGTTGAAAGTTAAATATTACACATAATTGTATTGTAAAATACAAAATAATTAAGTATTACCTTTTTTAAAAAAATAAGTAAAATACGTTTTACTTTTTTAAAAAATATTTTGCTCCTCTGATTTTGAAAAACGTTTTTTTTTTTAATTTTACAAGTATTATCTAAATTTATTATTTATTTTAAAAAAAAATATACTGCCCTATTTGTTTATATTAGGGTGTTTCGGTGTCGTAATGGGCAATAGCCACGTGTATTTTCCTTAATACTAGTCAAAAAGTTTGTTACCACATTCAAAAGACATAATTATTTGGACCTACATCAAATTAATTATAGGCAAATCGCTTTAAGCTTTTGTTGTTTAATTTCTTTTTGAAACCATTTCTGTGGAAAAAATATTCCATCTATCATGCATGCATGCATGCATGCATGCTAACCCCTTATTTTCAGTAGCCAATCACGCTGGTCCTTCATATATCTTTCTGTCTAAATTTGCTTGTGAATGACACTATCTCATTTTTATTCTTCTTTTGAGCCAACTACTAGGAAACTCACCCACTGATTGCTTCACTCATTCTAAATTATACCTGTGAATTTTTCTTTTTACGTTTCTAATATCTTGTACAAGAATTAAAATTATCTTTATATAAACATGATATAAAAAAATGTTATAAAAAGATTTTAAGTATATAAATGAATACAAATCTGACCATATAAATTAATTCTGTCAAATTTAACTAATTATTTTATATTTTAATCACTCCATCTCACAAAGTTTAAGTGGCTATTAAAGTGTAAAAATAATTTTTTTCAATTAAAATGTTTACTTTAAAACAAGTGTCATACACCACTATATAGAGAACATGTGATTTATGATTTGATGGTTGGTGGGGGAGGTCCAAGAGCTCTTTGCTTTCACACGCTTCCATAGGAGGAGCCATTTGATTAAAGAAGAGGAAGACGTAGAAGGTGAAGAATCATTGTGATTCCAAAGAATGCTTTGGGGAACTTTGGTCTCAAGATGTTGGGGACAAAATTAACTTTATGGTTGTTCTGTCTTTTCCATTGGATCCATGTGAGAGGACACTGAAACCAAAGATGCCCCTCAGAACTATCACACACCACACTACACAACACATTGTAAATCATGGTTTTCACAAGTCAATCCACAAACCCTAGTTTTGGCCCCATAATTTGTTAACCACCACGTTTTAACTTGTCCTTGTAATATTAATATTCGTGCAATGATTCCAACCCCTTTAATAAGTCAAAAACTTGCATTGGAGAAAAGGCCACCCTATGTATATATATATATAAAATGAGAGATGGTTAAATGATTTTTCTGATTGTGGCTCTCTTTCTCATTCGCTCTGAAAAGAGAGAAAGCAAATAATGAATATAATGTAAAAGAATGTGCCCAACTCCTTTTTATTTACCTTTTTGACTTTTATGTGTTGAATTTAAATATTCATAACTATGCCTATGTTCCCTACCCTATACCTAGTTTCTTTCTCCTCCAACATTTTGCTTAGAAAATAGTAGCATGCTAATATTTACATAATTATAAAGCTACAGGCGATTAATATGAAGTTTGTATAAGGAAAAAAGTTCAATTATATAGAACTTTTGTTATTGATTGGAAATAAAGTAATCTCTTACCAATAATGAAAGAGATAAAAGATTATTATGAGTTAAAGATTTACCCATGTATAAAGTATATAAAACAAAGTAGGTATGTTAGTGAAGCTGGTACCTAATGGTGCCTAACAAGCACCCTTCCACTCTTGAATTGGACGTGACAAAAGGAAATTAAAAATAACAAGCCTGCCGTTGATATCTGATTCCCAATATATTTTTATTTTCTCGTTATGCTGAATAGTCCCGTCTGATTTAAATATATTATCCATCCTTAATTATTAGAGGTTTTTTAAAGACAAAATTGTAATAGGATTCTAAAGTTTAGAATGGATAATATTTTAGAAGTGATGATCGACTCTGAAGACGTTGTTATAAATTTGAGATTGAAGTATTAATATTGTGTGAGAATGGAAAAATGATTTTAAATACAAATTCTCATTTTCTTAGTTCTCAAATTAAAAATTTGTTTCGATATATTTAATAGTTTTATATAATTTAAAAGTTAAAGTTAAAAATAATTTAAACATACATGTTTTCTTTAACTCTTCTAAATGTCTTTACAAAAAACAATAAAAAGAGAAAGTAAGATAATATATATATATATATATATATATATATACATACATACATACATACATACATACATACATACATACATACATACATACATACATACATACATACATATATATATATATATATATATAATGAGTTTTTTTTTCTATAATTTGAACTAATTTTTGTCTAAATTAAAAATATAGTTTTTAGAAAGTTGAGCAAGAATATTTCTTCAAAATGATTTACACGTAAATTAATTTTAGTTTATAAAAATATTTTATTTTCTTTTTTATATTTTTTCCTAAAATTGCTTATAAAAAAATTTATCCAAACAGAATATTATTACTTAAATGTTTCGGATTGAAATTTTTGTGTGTGGCCCTACCATTTTTCTTTTTTCACTTTGCCTTATTCTAGTTTGATAGTATGATGGCGACTTCTTGCATGGAAGACCATACCATTATATTCGTCCAAACCTTGATTACACATGCAAGCTTTACCTCTGTCTGCGCAGGATCTAACGTAAAAGTTATTCTTTTTATATTGTTTAATTTATAAATACAGCATTCAATTATATGTTTATCCTAGTGTGAATACTGCCCTTGTACGTGGAGATGGATTGTCTGGTGAGTTCTCTTTTGATATAGCAAAATATATAGATATTGTTAGAATGAAATTTAGTACTTAATGTAATAATAATAATAATAACAACAACAATAATAGTAAAAATAGTAATAATAATAATAACATTAATAATAATAACAATAATAACATTAATAATAATAATGTTAAATTTACCTAAGAATTTGTTTATGTAATAATGTTATATTTAATTATGATTTTGTATTCATATATAATAATCTGTAAATAAATTAAAAATTTATTATAATGATAAAAGTAGATTTTCTTAATATCTCTTAATATATAATCATTTGTATTTAAGATGAAGGTTGGATTAAGGATCCAAAAATCTTCCACTTATATATATAATCTTATAATTATATATTTTACTAATATACCTTTTCTCAGTTCATTTAAACAATCATATCAATATAGGATCAAAATGATCACTATTGTTACATTTATCGTAGCTAGATCTATCAACGTTGATAAATATGAATGACAATGAATTGTGATATAGATGTGTAATATAAAATTATCATAATGTGTTCTTAACATGTCTTAATTCATTAAGTCCTCTTTAAAACTCTGTAAGATTAAATTATAATAAAATCAAAGTTCAAATATACTTAAACTTTATTTTTGTAGAAAATATACTTGAACCCTACATGTCTATTGATAAAAACATAAAAAAATTACAAACTCTCACTAAAAGTGAATATCATGTGAGCAGTGTGCTCATGAAACATTTTTGAAATGAATCCGTTAGTGAGTGAGTCTCCAATTATGGAGTTTGTATTAATATGTTCTATACACAATTGTTTATTATGAATTCTTTCTTTAACAATTACGAATTTGATGTTTGTATGTTTAGATTTTGTTAACTTTACATTGTTATTAGAAAATAGAATTGTTGATTTGTTATGACAAAATAACTTAAATAGTTTTTCTATATCATCCAATATACGTAGTCTTATGACAAAATTTTGTAGTCAAATTTTGTGATTAGATGTCTCAACATGATATAAACTCAACTGTCATGATAGAAGAGACTTTTAACACTTTTTCACAAAATAGGACTTTTAGAAAGCATGTATACATAATTTGATATGGATTTTGACATCTAAAAAATCAAATCCAGTATATCTGATAATCTCAAGCTAATCCAACCTCTAATATGTAAGCATATGGTCTTTTGTTATTTATAAGTACTATATGACATGTTTAACTACTTTCTAATTATTCAAGCTTTCATTACTCAAATATCTAACATCCCTATAACGTACGCAATATTTGAGCGCATACAACATAAATATATATTAGACTCTTATTGATGTCACTTCCTTTTTTTTTTAAGAATTCTCATTACACTGATCAAGCCTAAACATGTCTTCTTTAGTTACAAGAAAATTACTTGATTTACAATTTTACATGTCATATCTCATTAGAACTTATTTAATATAACATATTACCAAAATTTTTCATCTCAAAATTCTTATTAAGTCATTTGTATTTATTGTCTCATACAACTAAATTATATATATATATATATATATATATATATATATATATATTATGAGTCATATTATATATTATATATAATGGAGTTGAATTAGATTGAAAAAATAAATATGATAGAGATATAAAATTCAACCATCACAACCATTATTCATGAATCTAAACCTTTATCTTAGAAAATGGAAGTACGAAAAAAAAAAAAGGAAATTATGATTAAAGGGTTAAAATAAAAAGTCCAAAAGTTTATTTTTTGTTTTTCCGACTTCTAAAAATTTAAGGAGCCTTGTTAGAATAACAGTGACTCGGTATATTCAGGAGCTTTGAATAGGAAATCATGATACGACAATTCTAATCTTTAATATGCAAATAATAACTTGTTGACAAGAAGTACTAAAGAAAAAAATATGGATATGAAATCATTAATGAGCTTGTTTGGACAGAGAAAGATTATGGATTCTAATTAGTTTTGATTAAATACATTTTTTAATAATAAGAATAAGTGTGCTTTATAAAAAAAAGAAACTAAACAGAACGTTTATCTTAAATAAATTGCTTGCATAGCTTGATGTCTCTTACATAAGAAAAACATATTGTTAGTTCTTTAAATATAAATCGTTGTGACTTTCAGGTTTATCAGTGTTGGATATAGGGTGGAATTTAAACTGTAAAGTGATTGTTGTTGGATGATAAAAAAAAAAGGGCTAATGAGTTGGCTGTTGGGTGATAGAAAACTTGGGTGAGCATTATTAATAGGGCAATTGATTTAAAAGAAATTTTGGAGACAAATTGTTGGCTGGTAAAGTTCTGTGGCCGTCACTGCTTGATATATATAATTGAAAAGATTTTGGTGGTTGTTGAAATCTTTGTCCACCTTGAGAAGAACCGGTGTTGACAATGGTTCTTAATTACTTGAGCAAGAAATTTAAAATGCTAACTAGGGTTACCAATTATGATCATGGCCATTAGAGATTTGAAAGAGGCGTGCAGAGAGTTATTTAAGGCGTAAGGTTTTGAGATTTAAATTTGGTTTGTGGAGTGAGTGTAACAGTAATTTAGGTCCCTAAGCATTTAAAGTTTTAGTCTATGGCTTTGGCTTTTGTAGTTATGAACAGGCTTCACAACTTTAAAGGACACACGAAGTCCTACATTAAAATGCTAACTAAATTTATTGCGCCGTTTAATTCAGTCTTTCGAACTATCTTTAAAGTGGATTTCGAACTTCACTTCTTCTTAAACTATTTATTTTTGTTATTCTCATATTATTAAAATTTAATGTAAAAGGCGAGAGCTATTCCTATACTGGTAAGGCGAGAGCTAAAAGCATTATGGAATTCTCAACAAAAAGTCGTGTAGAGAATTATTACACGTTCCTCCAAATTTATTGGAAATGTGTTTGATGATGGATTTGGAGGAGATAAGTATTTTTATATATAATTTGAAATGTTTTATGTAGATAAAAGATAAAAAAAATTATAAAATTTATAAAAGTAACATATTCTTTAATATTAGAAAATTTAAAGTTTTATCTAAAAAAATAAGAAATGAACTCAAATTTATGTCACTTTTCTTTACATCCTTTCTTCCTATCGGTTTTGATGGAGACATTATTTAATTTTAATCAAAAGAATAGTAAATGTTGATCGAAATTTATTCTATATTAAAGTTGATTGTAAATACTATTTGATTATTATTGTTAATATTATTCTTTTTATATAAAATAGCGATGATAAATAAATTTATACTTATATATACCATTTAAATTTATTTTGATGTTGATAAAGAATATCGATTATAGATATAGGTATGAATAATATTTAATTTTTAAATACGTATATATATATATATATATATATATATATATATATATATATATTTACGTCATTCTCATATATATTTCTTCTTTTAAATTATTAAAACACTTTTATTTATTTAATAATTTATTTTTTTCATTTTTATTTGATCATTAAGAGATTAAAATATATATTTTTTTAACACTAAATTTTTAATAATATTATAATTCTTGTAACTTTATTTTTCATTAAAAACTTATTTAAAATATTTAAATAAGTATTAGTATATTGATAGAAATGATTTAAAGAAAAAAAAAATTATAATTATGAAGTATGGTGATAAAAGTAGATATAACTTTGCACTTGCCTTGTTGTCTATCACAAAGTAATGTTATTCATTAACTGATATTAGTTTGAGTTTTTCTTTATTAAGATTAGTGAAATTTTTTATTTGTTGATATCAAATAATTTTTTTGACATCAACTGTGATTAGGATGCAAGTTAAGATTGTTTGTCAATTAATGTTGATTAGGACGTAGGTCAAAATTTTTTAAATAGTTGATAAGATTTATTTTTCTACTGACATAGATCACATTATTTATCTATCCATACAAGTTAAAGTTACTTTTCAAAATTATTTATCGATCAATATTAATAAAACTATTTTTGATAGATATTAATGATATTTTTCCTTTAAGTTTTCACTAATTAATAATTATTATTTTTTATGTCTTCGGCCAAAGTCAATAATATTATTTAATGGTAATTTTTTTATGTAGTAATTTTGTATATGGAGATAATAACAATATTTACTTAAAAAATAAAATTAAATGAATTTGAATTTGTTTATTTAAATAAATATTTTAAAAATAAACAATTTAAAACAAAAATAATTATTAAAAGTAATAAGTTTATATTTACAGACAGAAGTTAAAAAATATAAACTAAAACTCATACAAAAAATCAAAAAATTAAATTTAAATTCTCTACTATTTTTTTTATATTTATATTGTCTCTCTAATGTTTTTCCATGTTATATTAATTTCAATATTTTAAAATATATTAATTTTTTTAATATATCAAAATCTATATAACTCAATAACGCATAAAAAAAATAAAACAATAGAAAATTGGGACTCTAAAACTTCATATAGAATCATAAACTTTGAATAAACAAATATGGTTTTCAATTTGTTTACCTTCAGTTTTTTTTTCGCCACACTTAAATTCCGTTTTATTGACCACATGCAATTCATGTTGGTGGTCGACACAGTCACACACACTTAATTTTTAAAAAATAAATAAATGGTATATATACAGTTATATGTAGATTACTTTTAGGATGAATTATCAGTTTAGTTATTTATTTTTATTTAAATTTAGTTTAATCTCTTATATTTTAGAAAAAAATAATCAATTTAAACATTTATATTTTAAAATAAGTTAAATTGGTCATTCTATTAATTAAGGATTTACATGTATTGAAAAATTATAAACTAATGAAGTAATTACAAAAACAAAAAATAAGACAAAAAAAAGTTAGAAAAAACAAAAAGTGGTGCCTAAGAAAACAAAAATGATAACTGAAAAAGAAAAAATATGAATGATGAACACAGTAATACAATGAAAAATGCATGCTATGATAACAAAACACAAATCCCAAAAAAACAGTGGTTACTTAAGCATAGAAACACAAATCATGAAACTCATGTCTCGAATCATCTTTCTTCTATGCAAAACAGGTGCAGAAAACACAAACATAAGTGACAACTAGTCAATGAAGGAGAAGAAGATTAGGGAGGAAAAAAGGGCAGAAAATTCTCAAGAGGCAGGGTTTTCAAATTTTTTATTTATTTATTTTGATAGTTAAAAACTGTAGTTATACTTATATAATGAATGAAAATTATATCAACCGATATGTTTTATAATTAATAAAATAAGAGTTTTTATCCTAAATCTATGAATTTAAACTAAGAAAAAAGAATGAAAACTTCATTCATATTGCCTGAAATGAAATGTTTTACGGTTAACCTCTGCAAGTGTGGACACAAATCCTTGTGAAGAAAAACAAATCTGTGTGTCCGCAAAAACCAAAACATACGAGCGCGTGAACTCATATATCATAGCAAAAGAAAACAAAACATGAGATTTTGGACACATATGACAATGATGTGTTGTTGTGTTTAAGAAGCTGCATGCATGCATTCAAAATTTTATAAGATTCTTTTGTCAACTTAGGTTTTGTACTATAGCTACCTTCCATAAGTCTTTTATTTATTAATAAAATGGTAGCATGCTGCATGCTTACAACAATGGAAGTTTTTACCAAGACAGATACATCAATAATATAGTAACACATCAAAATTGATATTTTTCTAATTTAAATTACATATAGCGAAAATATTTTCCTCTGCAAACATTGATGAGGTTAAATTGCAAACTTTAAGTGTTCCTGTGTGTAATTGTTATGATAAATTTGTACTATGTATGCTTCAAATAAGGATATTGTGTACAAAAGATTTCAGATACCAGTTTTGATATAACTTTGTTTAATAAAACCTAAGAAACCAATCTAAATACACCCATTATGATACATAGTCATAAATTGCAAACACGTGTGTTTGTTTTGGGATTTTTTTCCTTCCATTCACAATCTGGGATCATGTAATTGAATACATTTTCAAATGCTTAAAATAGTTAATTCGTGTAATGATTATATTAACAAAAATGAACTATTGATTTAATTTTCTAATTATTGACAGAATAAAAATTTCTAAACAAACTATTAACAAAAATATCATGATTTATATTAATAATGAGGCAAAATCTATTGATAATATGTCGCATACATAAACTATTTCAAATTTTTTATTTATAACAATAATTTAATTTTCGTGCAACAGAGATAATATGAATGGAACATAGTATAACATTTTTTTATGAAATAAATATGGTGCTACTCTCCTAAAACATAATACACATAATTTTGTTTAGTTTTTTTTTTTTGTCATTTCTTTAAAGCATAATACACAAAATTGACAAAAATTATATCTACATAAAATGTTAGGACAAAAATAGTAAATAAATGTGAGATTAGGTGAATGTACAAAAATTAAGACAAATATATACCTTAAACCTAATTTATTAGTACTAGAAGGAAATGAGTTTTAGGTTGAAAATAAAACATATGAAAGGAGTGTCTTCAATGTACAGTAAAATTATAAATATGCACACAAAAATATATGTCATCAAGATTCATGAGAAATATATTGTGCATCAAATAAAGAACAATGTTGTTGTATGTTAGCTTATAATCAATAAAGATACCACTTATTTAGAAACCTGTATTTGTATGATGTTGAACATGACTATTTAACTCACTACAAAATATAAAAACATATGATGACACCTAATTAGATGGATCACCTCACCTTGACCTGGATCCTTTCGTTAAGACATGAACTTGAAAAATAACACTACAAGAAAATATGAAAATAACGTTTAAAATTTAATGTTTATTGATGGTAATATTATTAGAATTGACTAAACTAAACTAAAGTTTAAAATTTAAAGTTTAGGATTATTATATTATTATTATATAATAACATTTTTAATAATATATAATACATAAAATTTATTATAAATTTTATTGACATATAAAAATATTTTAAAAAATATATATTGGAGTTTGCTTAGCCAAGATTAATACTATTAACTATACTTTTGTGTTGAATAACGTATTTGAATCAGTCTAACAATCTCTAGTAATATTAAACATATTTTAATACTTGTAAAAATTTTAATATATTAAATATATTTTGAAAATAAGATATTAGAATTGACTTAGTCAACTTTATAACATTAAACATTTTTAATAATAAAAAGGTTTTAAAAAAATTAGAGTACGTGACTCTAAGAATATTAAATATATTTAAAAAAATAAGATATTAGAGTTGGTTTAGCCAACTCAAATAATATTAAATATATTTTAATATTTATTTAAGTCATGTATTGTCTTCCTGACAATGGATAAAATTTACAAATTAATTTTAATTCAAAGGTCTATATTTAGATAAGATAAATATTCTCATCTGTAATTTTTTTCTCACTTTATAATGAATTTTTATCTACTAAGCACATATTAGTTAGAATCAATTTTTAAAAATTATTATTAATAAATTAGTATTTATGATTCGCTTATGATACAAATATAATGTTATGGAGTAATAACATTAACTTTTACTTATTAACTGGTGAAATATATATATATATATATATATATATATATATATATATATATATATA
>Ga0209489_106656_pt1 | contig 18291 bp, 15 predicted proteins | sample SiratrowhiteBW_FD_187527 | JGI IMG/M metagenome (GOLD analysis project Ga0209489, IMG submission 187527) | Root nodule microbial communities of legume samples collected from California, USA - Siratro white BW (SPAdes) (version 2) | ecosystem: Host-associated > Plants > Roots > Nodule | place...
AAAAAAAAAAAAAAAAAAAAAGAAAAAAAAAAAAAAAAAAAAAAGTAAAACTACACGAACTCTGTTCTCATCCAGAGTTGATGCGATGTTCCAAGTGATTTCACAACACAATATAAAGCATGAACAGTAAAATGTAACGGCACACAAAAAAAAAAGAAAAATACAAGCATACACGCCAAATACGTTCTATTTCTTACTTTTCTTAGAGGATTGATATCTCATACATTCATTTCAAACTCTATATATTATTATTTTATTATTTATATAATATTTTATTAAATAAAACAGTATTAAATGAGTGTAAAAAATAATAATAATAATATTAAAATATAATTTCTGCTTTTTTATTCCTTTTCAATTATTTCCGCGTGCCTAATCAAGCATCCTACCAACATAGATCCTAGTAGCCTTCTCGTGAAGAACTAAACACTGTTCACAAACGCGAAATACACCATACTATGTCTCTACGCCACGACGATAGGACTAACCGGCGAGAGAAAGAGAGAGAGTGGTGACAGTTTCAATTAGGTTATTGTTGAATTGAATGTTGTTATGAACTATTTCGGAATCGTTTCACAGATGCAGATTGAATGCGCTGGATGCTTGATGGAAACAAGCTCCAGGCAAATGTCTGAAAATTCTCCGAGCGATTTGCAATCCGCGGAAGTTTTTTACGGATCAGAGTGTCACGACGATGGCAGCGCCACCGGTGGTAACGGTGGTTGTTTTGTTGGAACGGTGGTTAAGTTATCTCGCAACGTTTAAAACGAACTACTTGAAATCTAAAAGAAAATGAAAATGAAAAAAAGAAAGAAGGAAGAAGATTGAACATACATACCTCGAAGAGCATCTTCTCACTGTCTTCTTTCTTTCTTCTCTGCTTACTCTTCACTTCTTCTCCTCTGTGGTACCGCTCTTTGCTATGCCTCTATATATGAGTGGGAGAAATAAAAATAAAATAAAATTAAAAAAAACTAAAATATTAAAGTGAGTGTTGGGAACTGAGGTAAAATTAGAGAGAGTAGATGTGTTCGAAGAATCCAGAATGAAGAAGATAGTCGTTACAATTTATTTGTGTAATTTTTTATACAATAAATTAAAGTTTTATATTAAACTACAGATATGAATTGATTCTATATTTTTTATTTTTAAGTATATTTAAGATAAGATATTTTTTTTAAATGGTTTAAAGTCATTTTTAAATTATGCAAAAATGTATATTTATTATAAAATAATATATTTTCTATTTTCAGCTTATCTTTTGTAATACATTTTAGCATCTTTTAATTTTTAAACTAAATTGAATATTAGAAATTAATAAATAATTTAATCTCGAATTATGATAATGTATAAATATTTTTTTCGCGCTCTTTTTTTCAAATTTTCAGCATCGGGAAAATAGGAAAAACAATTTCTTTATTTCAATGTTTTTTTTTTTGTTTTTACTGATAAGTCGTTAAAGATGATGATTTTAATGATTCTTAAATAAAAATTGTTATTACAAAGAGGACTTCATCATTTTTAAATAAAGTATTTTTACATATAATATATTTATTTTTTTAAGTAAAGCTTATATATCTTAAAAAATATAAATACCTAAATATTAATTTTTTTAAATATAAGAAATACAACTTTATAATTATAAATTTAATTGTTAGATTTAAATTGGAAAACTAAATTGCTAAATATGTAAAAAAAATCATTTAATATGAAAAATAAAAAATGAAATGAAGACTTCACCTGAAAACCAAAAATAAAAATAAAAATTAAATTAATTTTTTTACGTCCATGAAAATATGAAAACTTTTACTAAAAACAAATTGAAATCACATGCATATTTTATTTAATGATGAATGGTTTAGGGCTGAAATACTCAGTTCATCAAGCGCATCAAGGTGTTGGTGCATTAGAAAGGCCAAACAATATAATTGTCCATTTATACAACTCGTCTCAGGTTTTGAATGTAATTTTTCATTTATCAATAAGTCACATTTGAATATGACTTGTAACAATCCTTTTAAGTCAAACTTGGAAAAGATAATACAACCAGGTAGTTGATCCAACAAGTCATCAAGTCGAGGAATATGAAACTTGTATTTGATGGTGATCTTGTTCACAACACGACTATCAATGCATATACGCCATGAGCCATCTTTCTTTGGGACTAATAGAGTAGGAAAATCACAAGGACTAACATTTTTTCTTACCAGACCTTTCTAATAGAGTAAGAAAATCACAAGGACTAACATTTTTTCTTACCAGACCCTTCTCCAAGAGTTGCTTCACTTGGCATTGCAATTCTTTATGCTTCTTTGGACTCATATGATATGTTGGTTGATTTGGAATCATAGCACCAGGAACAAAATCAATGACATGCTGGATATCTTGCATTTGTGGCAAACGGCCAGGAACATCATTAGGAACAACATCAGAGAATTCTTCTATTAATGGCTTGACGTTCTCATGTAGAGATATTGATGCTTTATTCTCTTCACATACCACCAAAAGACACATGAAGTTTGACTCTATACGAGTTTCATTAAGATCTTTCTTTCTCATGTACGACTACTCAGTTTGCTTTTCTTGGTTGTCGTCATTGTGTCTTAGTGGAGTTAATACAATCTTGATACCATTCTTAATAAGTATTCTTGAACCCATCATGGATAGCTTGACGATCATATTACGAAGGTCGTCCAAGCAACAAACATCATGCATCCACTGGAATGACATCATACCATACTTCATCCTAGTATTTACTCTCAATAGAGAACTAAACGCAACATCGCTTTGTCACGTTGACTTCATTTCCTTTTCTTAGCCACTGTAATTTGTAAGGATGAGGATGTGTCATAGTCCGAAGCTTCAATTTCTCCACCATATAATTTGCAACAACATTTTCACAACTTCCACTATCTATGATAACCTTGCATACCTTTCTTTGAGCAGTGCATCTTGTGTGAAAGATGTTGTGATGAAGCCAACTTTCATCTTCAGTCAGCATAGTAGTATTTAGATTACGACGAACCATTAATGCTTCTCCGCTTTCAACCGGAACCTCTTCTTCAAACACATGATCAATTTCTTCTTCCTTTGCATGCTCGTTGCTTGGTTCTTCGTTGATGTCTTCCTCAATGAAAGTAATAACTCTTCGATTTGGACAATCAGCAACAAAATATTTGAATCCTTAACAATTGAAACACCTTCTGTTACACTCGGAAGATCGAGACGAGCCTTGCTCTTTATTATTTTGTGAAGTTTTGGAGTAACTTACCTTTGAGGGTTGTGGAGTACCCCATCTTTGTTTTGAGGGATTGCTCACAACTCTTTCTTTGGAGAAGTGATTGTTTTTCCTCTGGATCATTTGTTTTTCAACCTTCAAAGGTAGTCTTGTTACATCATGTACTGTCCAGAACGGTTGTAGTTGAATGACGTTCGTAATCTCTTCATTAAGTCTTTCAAGATAACGTGCAACGGTTTTCTCTTCAGGCTCTTGAATAATGCACTTCATGAGAAGCTCTTCAAATTCCATTGTATACTCTTCAATAGTAACTGAATTTTGTTTTAAATTATGAAACTTTATAAAGACCTCTTGCCTGTAATATTCTGGAAGGAACTTCCACTTGAGTTCACGACGCATTTCATCCCACGTCTTTATCTTGCTTTGGCCTTCTCTTTCTCATTGTCACTTAAGGCTCTCCCACCATATTGAAACATGCTTCTTCAACTTGATGGCTACAAGCTTCACACGCTTGTCATCTGGAATGTCTTTTAACACGATCACCCTCTCCACTGTGCAAAGCCAATCAATGAAATCATTTGGTTGGAGCCTTCCTTCAAACTCAAGAATATCAACTTTGATTCCCAAGTCTTTAGCTTGATAGGCATAGTATTCCTTTGAGCTCTACATTTGGTTGAGTCATCAGAAGAGGACGAATAATGAAAAGGATTTGTGTCATCCTCTTCATTAGAACTACTTCCATCACTTGTTCTACGATGACTTTATTGAACAGCTTCATATCTTGCAAGTTGCTCTTGTAACGCCTTAACTTGACAACATAGCTCTTCCATCTCCATCTCCTGAACACTTATACACTTTGGTGTCATGCTGATGATAATTCGAAGACTACCACTATGATTAACGTGTCGATAATGCACAATGATGAAGATGATGCAATAATGAGGAGGCATGATGTTGATGTACCAATTACAACTACCACAATAAGATACTTCTAAAATAAAGAGGAAAGAAATGATATTACCAAGAACTCAATAGCAGACGATCGCACTAACGAAGACCTGCACCCACAAAACACACTAGTCATAAAGAACCTCTTGAATCCACCACGAACAAAGTAATTTTAACTTGAGCAAAATGACCTTGCCCTGATACCAAAATGACGTTAGGACGTCGTTTGGTCACCTATCGTGGCAAGGGTACTAACCCCACTATGGTGAGAATAGTCAAGAAACTCACCTTGGTTGGCTAAGCCAAGGTGATGGGCTTTAATTACTAGTATATTTTCGTATATTTTTATGCATATTTACATTGATTATGTTATTAAATTGGTTTTAATTTGGATTTTATTGTTTGTTATGATTTATTTTGCTATTTAATTAGTTTTATTGTGCATAGAGCGAATTTTGTTGAGAATTAGGTTAAATCTGAAGAAAGAGAAAACAAAAACGCGAAATTAAAGGGAATGAGTAGAAAGAAGGGCGTAAGTGACTTATTGCGCAAGCTAAGGACGTAGCCGGGGCTAAAACTCACTTAAAGGACTTGTCACAAGGAAGCCCTAATTTGAAGGCGTCAGCACTGATGGGACGCAAATCACGAGATAACGGTTACGCATTGACCTAAAAAGATAACGAAAATCTATAAAAAGAAAAAGCTAGGTCAACAAGGGAGATCATTCATCACTCATTGGAGATTCCTTGGAGCGCCGTCTAGGATCAATTTTCTTGTGTAACTCTTTTTCCTTTTCTTGTGTAATTCATGGCTACCATGCGTAGCTAAACTTCCTTTTTTTTTTGGATTGAATGTAAATTCTCAAATTCAAATGCACTCTTAACGTTGTTTTTTAGATCATTGAATTCAAAAACCTTTGTTTGACGTTTTATTCAATTTTGATATATCTTAGATTTCTCATTGTGACTGGAAAACACTTTTTGGAATTAGAACCAAACGTTTAAACGCATTGCATGTATAAGTTTAGGGATGAATTATAGTGTAGTGACTGCTTATAGCAACTGCTCTTAATGCTAATTAATCTATTCTAGTAACTGGAGACAGAGCTAAATATTTTTATTTAAAAATTTCAATCTAGAGGAATAGGTTGAATGATTTTTATTTGTGCAGATTGGTAATTGGATAAGATGATATGAATACTTAATTAAGAGTGTATGGGAAGGAGAGTGTTACAATTCAATCTCAAGGCCTTTAATCATATTGATTTCATACCATTTAAATTTAATTGCTTTTATTTTACATTCATTAACCACTCAAATCCAAATCCATCTTTGTTACGTGTTTTTGCTCACAATGTTGTGATACATATTCAATGTTCAATTACACATTTCGTTCCCTGTGGATACGATACTCGACTTATTGTCTATATTACTTGCGTACTCAATATACTTGTTGAAAAGACGTATCACAAGGATATTAACAACCTTTTACTCTTAAAAGAGAGAGCTTAAAGGAAATAAGCACAAAGCTTATATTAGAAATCACTTTTCATTCAACTTGTGTCAAAATAGTTACATGAGTACATATTTATAATAGGAGGAGATGGAGAAGCTTTCCTAATTTTCCATGTGGAGCTTGTACGATATCCTAATTTTGGCATATACACATGTTCTTGCGTCAATTAAGAACTAGAAAGTAGGTTAATTTTATCTTTTTAAGCTTTAAAAGTACAAAAGATGTTTAGGTCATAATAGAGAATTCTTAGAACATATTTCAAAATCGACCCATTAGGTTTATCTAATAATTGTTTGCCCATTCGCAATGAATTCATGACATAATTTTTCACATCATATCCATAAGGTGAGAAAAAGTATTACCCTGTGAAGAATGTAAAAGTTGTAATCTATAACTTATAGATTAGTCTTATAATAGACTAAAAATAATTGCATTCAACCGATTACAAAGTACATTTAAATGATACAAAAGCAAAGGACTTTTTCAAACTTGGTTTATAATACAAATAAACTTTGACTGTTGGGATTTTCACCACCTTAATGTAAATAAACCTTAAAAGCATCTTTATTATGAAAGCACATACATATAAACTATATTAAACATGAACTATATAATGCATTAAATAACTTCAAATGGTTGCATTTTCAAAGTAAACCTTATAAAGGAATCAGACTCAATGTATCTTGGCATATTCAATTGTCATCTTCCCATCATGAGATTTTCTGAAGAAATGTTTGACATAATCCGAATACAACACATTTTTATACTTGGCTTTCTCTCCACTAGCAAGAACTTGAGGCAAAGGGCCAATGGCATCTGAAGGTCTAGGGTTTACAAAAATAGGCACTGAAACCCTAGTTTTACTTCCATTAGCTGACACACGATGCTCAATACTCTTGTATCGTCCATTGCTCATCACTTGGAGTGCATCACCTATATTAATCACTAGAGCACCGGAGATCGGTGGCACATGAATCCAGTTGTGGTAGTTCGGTGCCCGCACGTAAAGGCCACCAATCTCATCTTGAAGAAGAATAGTAAGGGTTGAGACATCTGAATGTCGCCCTATCGCTATCGTTAGGTCATGGTTAGGACAAATAGGATAATAGTTTAGATTGATCCTTTTTGAACCCATGAATAATGATTCATTTGTCTCATCAATTTTACTCACATTTAACCTCTTCACTAACACATTTAAAAGTTGTTTGATCAAAATTTCAGATCTCTTCATGTATTCTAGTGCTTCATCCCTACAAATAATGTTACTATCTTAGGTTAGAAAAAATTATCAAATTTAGAATAACAAATATGAAAATAACCAAAATAATGTTGATGTATATATGGGAAATGAATCATCTTTTGTGAAAAAAAAAAAATAGCAAACTAAATTTTATCATTGTTAAGTTATTTGTTGTAATAATTTCTTTATAATCAATACTTAAAATGAAAATATATTTACTACACATAATTACATCTAATTTACGAGCTAATGAAGTATATCTCTCACTATTAAAACATCCTTATATTGAAGATGAAGTTTTTTTTATTCTTGATATGCGGTGGATATTGGTTTTGGGAGCATGAAATGTTCACGAAAAATGTTTGTATATGTGTATATTATTTCTTTATAAGTTTTTATGTTGTCTCTTGATCGTATCTTAAAGGTTTTTGTGTTATTTCTATATTATATCTTCAAAATATATTGATTTTAATTTATTAAATTTTTTATAATATATTTTAAAATATTGAAAACAATATATTTTGAAAGTATCTAGAGTCGAGAGGCACAACACTAATAAAAACTTTAAATTCAACTTTCTTTTACGGGACTAGTATGCATAAAATTTTATATTGATCACATGTTTGCACTTAACTTAAGCTTTATACATTTGTATTTTCAAATACTTGCATATCTTTTATTAAGATTGAGTGAATTTTACTTCTTTTTTAGAAAATGACTATAATATTATTATACAATCATACTAATCTCTAGTGGAAAAACTTTTCTCTCAACATTTTATGTACAGAAAAATAAGAAAAGAAAACAAATAAATTTCTCCCCCTAGTAATACGTACTGTTAAATAATAAAATTCAAAACAATTATAAAAAAGTTATAAATTAGTTTATATATAAATTAATGTTAACTGAATATTTTAATTATTTATTTATTTTATTTTTCTTTAATAATATCTTTTATATAATGACAAATAATTAGTAAATTTTGAAATATCGATATTAAAATTTATACTGTCCAATATAAGATTTTTATTAAAAAAAAGTTAATGTTAACTTTAAAATATTTTTTTTTTTTTTTTGTATCTTTTGTTTTAAGAAGTGTGCATGGAGAAACCCTAGTAGGTTGAGATATAACAGTATACCTGCATGCAGGTGGCCATGTTGTTTGAGCTTCATGCTCAGAAACATAGAACAGACTCAGATAATCCTTCCATTCTAGGGCTTTTTCAGCTTCAGGGCTGAAGCTAGAGCCATACCTCACATGCTTTGATGCTGAATTTTCCTTTGTGAACTTCACCTTCTCTTGAGGTGCCATCTCATAGAACCTGTGAGTTGCCTTCTTCACATTCTCCAACACTTGGAGGGGCACCCCATGATTGATGATTTGGAAGAAACCCCATTTCTCAGCTGCATCACATATTGCATCTTCCACTTCAGGGTCCTCCCAGTTTGACATGTCAATGATGGGAATGGATTCTCCAGCCACCACCTTCATCACCCTCTCTTCCAATGGTTGGATGTACTCTCTTGGAACACTCTTCAGACCCATTTCAGAGAGACCCTTCACTCCATTCCCCTGAACCATCACAAACTCTGTGAGATCTGAGGGCATTGCTGCTTCCATCTTGCAGTTTGGAAAATTTTTCTTAACTTGGTTTGGTGTTTGTTTGCCAAATGCATGCCTTCAAGAACTATTTATATGCAGCAACCAGGGAATACATGGACTCTCAAATTTATGTAGTTTATTTTCAATTTGTACATAGATTATCTTTAATTTATAAATTATTGAATATAATATTTTTTTTCTTTTATAAGCTCTACATATAAGCTCATCCAAACATGTCTGAAAGTAACTGAAAATAAAATAAATTAATGTTTCCATTTAGTATAATAACTTGCTTTGATGCTTTAATTGCTTACCAACTCAAATGGCATGGTTACATATGTGAATTTTTTAATATAACACCCAACAAAAGCAGCATGATGCTGGTTGAGCTTGGAAAAATAGCAACACATAATTAATTAATTAGAAGTAGGTGCACAACAGTGAGAGACATGCTGTACACATAAATTTGTAATACGATTTTATTTTATTTTTTTACTTTCAGGGATAATTTAAAAACAATTACTAAAGTAAATAATTTTTTTTTAAATTACTGAATATGGAGAAGTTGTGTAGTGTGTTTATCACTTTATTTTTTTAATAGTATTAAAATCATATTCTAAAATTTAAGTTAAATTTTAAAAATATATTGTAAACCCGCACTTGAAAATCTTCAAATAGATATCTCTCCTTGAAATCATATTTTAAATTATGACTTTTTATTACTTTTTAAAAAACAAAATATGATTCAGATAATAACTTCTATTATTTTCTAAAAAAGTAAAAAATATAAAATCATATTTTAAAATACAATATTTTTATTAGAAGTTGTGTTTTAAAATCATATAACTTCTTTATAATGATGGGTCGGAGTTAAGTCTATTTAGGCTGACCCAAATATAGAAATAAAAATTATTTCTATCTTTGTTATTTTAAATTACCAAAAGGAATTATATAAACAAAAAAGATTATGATACTTGTTGTTTTTATTTTAAAGTAAAAAAAAAAAAAAAAAAAAAACATCACTCTCATTCTTTTTCTCACAGTTCTTCTTCCTCACACCTAACTCTACAAATATTCTCTCATTATTGAACCATACAAAGTTGACCCATTCACACATTCAGTTGAGCTATACTTGTTAAATTTAACTAAAACATAATTATATCTATTTAGAACAGTATTCAATTGTTTTCTTAGTTTTCTTTCAAAAATGTTATAAAAAATTAGGGTATATTGAAAGAAGTAAAAGAATCTTCGGTATTGGGCCAAAGAACTTCTATCAAAGGCACAGAAAACTTTCAGCGTAACTCACACGGATGAATTATTATTAAAATAATAATTATTATTATTATTTTAATAATTTTAATAATATTATAACTACCAATATTAAAAATAATAATGAAAATAGTAATATTAACAAAATTATTAATAATATTATTAATGTTAATTAATAATAATAACGATAAATATAACACTAATGATAATAATATTAATAATACCAATGATAATAATAATATTAATAAAATTAATAATAATATTAATAATAGTACTACAAATTTAATAATAATATTAATAATAGTAATAAAAATGTTAAAAAACTATTAATATTAATTATAATATTAATAATATCAATAAAAATATTTATATTATTAATAATATTCACTTTTATTAATGTTGTCATTAATAAATTAATATAAATATCATTAATAAGACGTAGTACTAGTTTATCCATGAATATTAGTTTGTAGGTATTACTCACGTACATAAGTCCGTGAGTAATACCCACATACATAAGTAATACCTACATACTTATATGTATAGATAATACCTACGGACCTATATCTGTAAATAATACCTATGAACTCATATCCGTGAGTAATACCTACAAACAACTTAAACCTACAGGTAATATCTAAAAACATATATCCGTGATTAATATCTACATATATATATGTTCGTGGAAAATTTTAATATATTAATTATAATAATATTAATACTATTAATTATAATATTATTAATAGTTAATATCATTATTATTGATAATATTAATAACAAAAATAAAAATAATATTACTATTTTTAATAATAATACCAAAAGAATCTTAAAAATAATAATATTTGAGGATAATAATAATTATAATTATAATAATAATAATAATAATTTTAGTAACATATTAAAATATGAATAATATCCCCATAACATTAATAAAATTAATAATAATATTAATGTAAATAATAATAACAAAAATAATATTAACATTATTAATTTAAATATAAGTTATATTATTAAAAATACACCATTCTAGATAATATTCTCATACGTTATGTTGAATTTACTATAAATACAAATCAGTACGTAATAATTTGTATGTAATGTTGAATTTACTACTGATAGAGATTTGTAGGTAATAATTCGTAGATAATATTGAATTTACTTACATATATAGATCTGTAGGTAATAATCCGTGTGTAATACTGAATTTACCTACGGATATAGATCCGTAGGTAATAATCCGTGTGTAAATTAGTTTTTCTTGTAATGTTATTTTATCTTTGATGACAAAAAATATGTATTTATAAAATATAATATAAAAAATAAATTACTAAATTAAATAGTTTAAACACGAAAAATCATCGATCATGATATAGTAGAATGAAAAATAATTTACAAAAACAAAACACATAGCCTTCCATTGTTCAATGCCACAAAATCAAAATATATTTAACTTATATAAATTTAGATATATTTAACATAAATTTATATTATATAAAAATATAACTTTATCTCCTACTAAAATACTATGAGTAATGGCAATAGAAAATATCATCCATCTTCATCCAACACTTTATGTTACCATGTATAAATTTTTTGATAAAAAATGCTATGGCTTTTTTCTCGTCATTTCTTAATTACCAATTAATTAATTTCATTTATTAATGCTATTAAAATTATAATTTTTATTTATTTCTTAAATCAAATTACAGTATGAAAATATTTCTCGTACTTTTTCTTCAAAATTTACTATGGCTTCACGTAAATTTAAACTAAATATTTATTTGGATAAGCTTTTTTTTATTACATTTATATGATATTTGTCATTTTTCATCTTTCAAAGAGTAGTTACGTTAAAACTTACCGTCGTACAATATTCTCAACATTCAATTTCGATTAGGTATTAATAAAAACTATTAAAAAAGTAATATAGTTAACTTTAGAAAATAAGAAAAAAAGTAAAAGTTTAAAATCCACAAAAACTAATAGATAAAGATCAATTTAAAAAATAGAAACTTAGTTTTTATTTAGTTTTTAAAAAATAGACAAATACTTTATTTTAGTTTTTTCATTTTAAAAGTTATTTTAAATATTCAAAATTTAAAGATATTTTAGCTATTGTTAATTTAAATATGTTTAAATTTATATATATATATATATATATATATATATATAGTCAAAAAAATCTATATTTTGTAATTATTTAATGATTAAAACTTATTTTAGTAATTTAAATAACTTTTTTTTAATGATATATGTTATTTATTGGTTTTCTTTTACTGATTCTATTTTTGTTTTTATCAACTTTTGTCTTATATGTCTTCCTTCTCCTCTCTCCTTTTGTAGTACTACCTTCTCTTTTTCTTTATTGCCAATCTTTAGGTTAAAATTACTACTTTCTATACTTTTATGGGTTGAGCCTAAAGAGTCAAGGAGACTAAATGAACCCTAAAAAAGAGTGTTCGTACCACATACAATATATTGCTCGTTTTTCTGTGTGTGGTGAGAAGAATGCGAGAGCAATGGAAAAAGTGGGTGAGGTTGTGGTAAATAGCCCAGAGGGTGAGAATGTGAGACAAACAAAAAAAAAAAATATGTGAGAGCAATGGAAAAAGAGGTTATTATAAAGAGAAAAGATTTATTCATAAAATAAAAAAAGAGAGATATTTTCTTGTATTGAACTATAAAAAAACCAACGTTGTAATTATTTTTCTTTTTATTTTCAAGTATTATATATATATATATATATATATATATATATATATATATATATATATATTAAACTTTAAAAATATTTCAAATAACAATAACTGAAATATTTTTTCAGTTTTTGAACTTTTTAAAACTAAACAATTTTCTCGTCATTCCATAGGGCAAAAATTTTAACTAAGTTTCTTCAGAAGTTTTTAAGGTTAATTGAAGAAGAAATTTAAAGGTGAATTTTCTCTTTGAAGAACAAGAAAGTGTTTTTAAGCAATTCAAAAGTAATTTTTCCAAGGCAATAAAGAAAGTTATTTATAGAATGAATTATCTTTTTTTTTATACTTTAGCTTAGATTATGCAGCACCTGCATAAATATTCATAATAATTAAAAGAAAAAAAAATTATTCCCTCTAAACAACTTAAGTTCTTCTTCTTTAAAGTCTTCTCCTTTTCGATCTTCCTACCGGTGATTAGATGGTTTTGCATCAAATTTTTCATATCATATTTGTTCAAACAAATTGTTAATCAAGTTGTTTTTAGACTTATAAATAACTATAGAAGTTCTTGAATAGTTATGTAAATTTGTAAAACTAGTTCAACAAATGTTAATTTAGATTCAAAATAACTTGGGAAAACATCTTTTACATTTAACAAAAAAGGACTACCAATGTCGATTCAAAATTTAGTTAGACCAAATACACTATTATTGAGTCATTCTTCATATATAAAACTAACAACTAATTTCATAAATACATACATTTACGTTTTAAAATTTCATACATCTTCGATTAAGATAGAATCATCACCATGATTAGTTTATTATCTTTTTCTTATATGGTATGCAACTATTGTTGTCAGTGTTCCATTATTTTACTCTTTCATTTCAATCTTATTTGATTTACATGTTTTCACGACATTTGTTTACATTATCTACAAGATTATCGAATGAATAACCTTGGATACATATTTTCATGGCTAATGTTTATGGTTTATGTGTAGGTTAATATGAAGACTCTCTCCAAAGTAGCAATAAATTTATTATCGATAATAATGTTGCTCCCAAGCATAACACACTCAATTATTGTAGAGTCAAACGAAAATAATTACATCAAGTCAGCTACCTTTTTATCTGAACAATTTGAAGTGGAACCAGGAAAAATTACAATGAAAACATTATTAGATATTGACTTTCCAAAGGGTCACATTGGGGTCAAGAGTTTTGATGCTGAAGTAGCTGACGAAGATGGTAAGTCTGTACCTCTGTATGAAACTTACCTTCATCATTGGTTTGTTGTTAAATATATTGAAAATATTACCATGTCAAATTACATTAAACAATCTCACGACGTTCGCAACGGTATCGAATTCGAAAGAAATGATGGTATTTGTCAAAGCTTTGTGCTTCCACATTATTGGAGCTTGAGAGGAGAATCACGAGGAACATCCTCAAATCTTCCAGATCCTTTTGCAATTGAATTAGGTAATCCTACAAAAATAAAGCACGGGTTTAAAGAAAAATGGTTATTTAGCCTCATGGTTATTGATACACGTGGCATACAAAATAGAAAAGGTTGTTCAGAATGTAGGTGTAAGCTTCTAAATCTCCCAAAGAACTTTTACAATGTCACAATGGGCATTCATAGTCAATTGTTGTCTAAAAATTATAAGGGAGGAATGTTTTGTTGTCAAGATAAGTTACAATGCAAATTAAGAAATGACTTCCATGGTCCAACGAGAAAGCTTTCCCTAAGATACAAAATAAGGTGGGTTGATTGGGATGAACACCAAGTCCCTCTTAAGTTCTATATACTTGATTCAACTAATCGTGTAAGATCAAATGGTTCTACAACAATTCATGATTGCCAGGTAGATTATTTATTTAATATAAACTATACTTTACAAATGATAAGTAGAATATTTAATTACACAAATTTCTCAATTTGGTTATAGGTAGAATATACTATTCCAAGAAATCATGACAGTGACTCCCCTCATGTTAAGAAAGCAAGTATCCCAATGACAAAAGGTGGTTATCTTATATATGGAACTGCTCATATGCACACCAGCGTTGTCAATTCCACTCTATATGGACAGGTAATATTTGATATTTGTTGGTGTTTCAACATAATCTATATCATGTAGAATAACTTACACTAAATTTTATGAGATTCATATATTCATTAGTAATAAATTTTGTCGATAAATTCTATAACTTTGTAAGAAACTATTTGTTCTAATGCATCTTCTTTATATTTATGGTTTTGTCTAACTTAGGATGGAAGGGTTTTATGCACTTCAACTCCAAAATATGGAACAGGAAAAGAAGCAGGAAATGAAAAAGGTTACCTGGTTGGAATGTCAGTTTGTTATCCAAAACCTGGTTCTATCAAGGTCAAAGATGGTGAAATTCTAACACTAGAATCAAGATATGAAAACAAGTTTCGTACTGGAGCTATGGGACATTTCTACATTTACTTGGCAGAGCAAATACCAAACTAAGATTTGAGCATTTGATGTGAAACTGTTTATTTATCCTTCTTTAATGGCTTGTTTAATTTATGTATAATGATAAACATTGAACTAGATAACGTATTAATGTTATTTTACTTTTAATCTACTACTTGGTTTGTGTCAGTGTTATTTTTACTATAATATGTCTTGGTTTGTGTCAGTGTTATTCTTACTATAACGTGTCTTGTTGCTATGTTATTTGCTATATATAATCATTATTACGCTAGCAATACACTAAAACAATGTAATCTACCGATTGAGCTTACATGTTAAAAGAAAATGTTGTAAATCTAGTACGAATTTGAGTCTAAGATAATAAAAGACTTGTACAAATAAGTGACTTGACTTACACAACACACCAAAATGAAGATGAAAAAAAGGAACAAATACAAAGTTAAGAATAAACAAATCGTATTTTGTTTTATGAAAGCTAAATGTTTTTTTTATATCGATCTAGGGATTCATTCAATCAATCTTGCATAAGGAAAACCAAAACATATATAATAATTATTCATCATTAAACAATCCAACAAACCTCATACCATCTACTTCCTATACATGCATACCTAACCAATCTATAACAAAACATCTGAGAAAAAAAACTATTTCTTTTATTTATTTTATATTATTTTAAATCATACTGGAATTAACATTAGTTTTAGTAATAAAAATATCGTTATTGATTTATAAAATATAGATATTGAGTTAGGATAAAAAAAATCAACTTCTAGTGAGAAATTTAAAGAGTCATTTATCTTATCTTTAAAATTCTAGAAATATTGCGACTAATTTCTTTTATTTTAAAGATTACTTAAAGATAAAAAAAAGTTGTTCAATTTTAACATAAACATTTTTGTAAGATTAAACACTTATTTTATTTGTCTCTCATCAATACATTAAGATAGTATGAATTGTACAAAATATAGTATGCATTGTAAAAATTAAAATATATGTTTGGATTATATAATTTTATAAGTCGAAAATTATATAATCTAAAATATAGTTTCAAATTTTGAATTTTATACTCTAAAAATATATATCAGAAATACATAATGTATATACAGATTATATACTATATAAGATATATTATTGATTGTACAATTAAAACATTCTTTCTCAAATAATGGATAATTTTAACTTTTCTCACCTATAGAATTACAACTATGCAGTGTTGAATGATTTTTATTTTCTGCACACTCCATTAATTCTTACACAAAAAATGATCTTTTAAAAAATTTATTACATTCAATAAATATTATTCAAAATGTATAAAAAAAAAAGTTTCTAGTTATAAATTCCAAAAAGAAAATATTTTGCAAATGGAAATTTCAAAATCATTTCAAAATATATAATTTTTAAAACTGATTTTTAACTATTCAATTTGATCATTCTAGAACCTCTCATAAAAAAAATATTATCATGAAATCAATCTTTTTAGAATGTTCTTTCCAAAAATATAAAAAATTAAAATTTTATAATTTTATTATGAAATATTTCAAAATAAATTTAAATTTTTCTGAAAAATTTATCTCTTATTGATAATTTTATTACAGTATTTTGAAATGAATAATTCGAAATAACTAAATAAACAATTCCTGGATATATATATATATATATATATATATATATATATATATATATATATATATATATATATATGTATGTATGTATATATATGTTTTCTGGAATGTATAATTTAGAAAACTTTTTATAAAATATAAAGATTTAAAAACAAATATTTTTGCCATTACGAGTTTTTGTTTTATTTTTTACATTTTGATTATAAAAATGTTATATTTTTCTTAGTTTGTTTCTATTTTAAAAGTTTTCAAAAATACATTGAGGTAATGATTGGTTTGAATCAATTCCATCTCAAACCCAAATTAAATTAATTAAATTTGATGACAAATAATACAATTAAAGTTGTGACTTACATATTTAATGAACTAGATCAAACCAAGGGTATAAATTTTCATTATTTTTATGCATCAAATTTGAGGGTATAATATATTTTTTTTTTAATTTTCGACATTTAGTTTTTATAAGATACTTACAACCAAATATGCTACTTTTACATATTTTAATAATATATATATGTGCGTATTTTTAATAAAATAATGTATTTTTCTTTTTTTAAAACAGAATTTTACATGTTTACACCTAATATAGAAATAAAAGCAGAAAATAAAAGTACAAGTGTACTCCTTCTTATACAATATTTTCAATATGAAAGGAAAAACATCAAGAAAAAATCTAGGTGACTTTTCATGGAACTTTATGCATCTTGTAACAACTGTAACACCTTGCTTATAGCACAATTTGAAGTAATGTCTCAAAATACATTTACAGAAGAAAATCAGGAAATAAAATGAACAAAATCCCTCCCATACATTAAAATAAACTTAAGAAAAGTTTCAGAAACTTTCTATAAGTTCCCAAATAAAAATAATCCATTTTACTTTTATTTCTCTTTGATAAGTTTATCCAAATTGGCTCTATGTCTTGTTGGTTCTGAAGTAGAGATTATACAACATGAATATTTTTGTTTCTTGGCATCTATTTTGTCCCCATAATTCTGGAACATACTTCAAAGGAAGACCTCTGAACTAATAATTTCATTTCTTAATCTTTTGCCACACAATATGAATCTCCTCACTACATGCAAAGAAAATTGTTACTCCTATAGGGTAGAAGGGATTATATAGCCTAAACCAAACATGCATGCATAGCACCAAGTGTAGGAAACATTGTTGTAAAGTTAGAGATTGCAATTTTTTCTACATTTTCCACCATGTGTTCTTCTGTAATTGGAATCCTGTCCTCTGAATTTTCTTTATATTTCATCTAGTGAACCAGTTTTTAGAAGTCTTCACCTCACAGCTTAAACTTTTGGATTAATTGGTCAATGGAAACTACTGACACAGTTTCTATCATAGGAAAACAAAGAAATCAGATTAAGATAATGATAAGAAAGAAGTAAATCAACTATATCTACACCATTATTGATGATCTTATATTGATTTTTCAATATCAACAGCACACAACTGAATCTAGATCCTCAGAACTACGTACACCACTAACATTTATTTTAGGACATCAAAATAAGAGATGTATAATTACATAATAAACTATAATAGCAACTACAAATACTATACTATAACCTATATATCTCACATACCTTTCAATAACTTCATTCTCGAGCTACAATAAGTTCCTCCATGTTATCAGCATCACCATTATCAGTAGGAACCAATATCTCATCAT
>Ga0209489_106657_pt1 | contig 18290 bp, 15 predicted proteins | sample SiratrowhiteBW_FD_187527 | JGI IMG/M metagenome (GOLD analysis project Ga0209489, IMG submission 187527) | Root nodule microbial communities of legume samples collected from California, USA - Siratro white BW (SPAdes) (version 2) | ecosystem: Host-associated > Plants > Roots > Nodule | place...
TATATATATATATATATACACACTCAATTTCATCTCATTTTCCTAATCTTTTTCAAATATAAATTTTGTTTTTCTAAAAAAAATGTATTAAAGTTAAAAAGAATTAAATATTTTTTATGGTTTTGTTTTTAAAATAATTCGATTAAATTTCTAAATGACCGCACACGTCATGCATAATTAAATTCGGAGAAAGTTTTACTTTATTTGTTTAGATATTTAAATAACTGCCCTTGTGAAGCAATACTGATACAAATTTTTGAGTTTTTTTTTAAATACACAAAAATATTTGATTCTTTGGAGTATTAAGCATGGTCGTTTGCACCTCCTTGTACTCACACCAACCAATCATAAGTTTCTAAAAAAATATACAAATATATCAATTTTTTTAAAATTATAAAATTATAAAATTTTCAAAAATAAAAAATATCAACACATCAAAAAACACTTTTTATAACTAGAACTACATAAACCCTTATTTTTCATCATGGATAGAATTAAATAGGAGCAAGATCAATCTTTGCCAGGCCCAAAAGTAAAATAATAAATATTTTCTTTATTTTTTACATGCATTTTTGTTTCTTTTTTATGGAAAACTAAATATTTTAATAAACTACACTCATTTTACTCATTTGATTAAAGGTATTGTCTTAGGACGGATGTTGTGGGGTGTTAATACATTCCAAACACGTAACCGACTCTCAGACTCTAATATGATTTCACAGACTATTTCCTTTCCTAGTTTTTGTATAATAAATTATGGTGGCAACTTTTTCTCTATTTCTAAAATTTATAATTTTTTCTTTGGATCGTCATCCCCGTGCTAATTTCAGCTGCGACACCAAGCAATTGTTTCAAAACATTCTGACTATTATGAATCATTGCCAAACCATAGTACATCAATTTGATCATGGTCAAACAAAGGAATGGAATATTAAGGTGCAATTAATCACTTAACATAGGCCTCCTAAAAACAAATAAAAAATTTAATATTTCATTAATGTTGTTTGTGTCATTTATGTGGTATACATTATATTGAGGTGTCATCTACAAACACTAACAAAATATTTGTATTGTTTGTTTATGTCATGTCTTCTATATAGGACAACAAAAATAAAAATTGTAATTAGACATCCGAAGTTCCAACATAAGGGTAGCACAATGTTGAAGCGATAGGACTTCAACATCATACAATTCTTTATGCTTCGTTTGGTTGAGGAACTGAATTTGAAGGAATAGATTTGAGAGGAAAGTGTGTAAAAAGTTAGGCTGTTTGGATGAAGGGATGGATGGTGATAAAAGAAGAGATTCGAGAAGAAATTTTGTGAAAGTTTGTGAGTGATATGATGATTATAATTGATATTAGTATTTTTTTTAATTGATACAAATGTAAGATTACAAATTTGCTTTTGAGATTAAAAATGGTTGAAAATGAAATATGATTAATTTGTTGGGTGTAATTGATGAACATTTTGGTTAATCTTATGAAAATATATAATTATAATTTTTTATTTGTAGTTGAAATTATTGTTTAACAAATGATTAATTTGTTAGGTGATGGCTTATTGTTGTAATTATAAAATTGTAATATAAGAAGCTTTCCCATCGTGGTTAAATTTAATTTTCAATAAATTGTGATTTTGCGCTCGACTTGGTTAATTTTGTTGTTCACCCTGTCAAATTTAGTTTGTATATCCATCTGTAGATCATCTAATCTGTTGTGCATATCCATCTTGATCTTCTCATGGATCCTTTAATTATTCTGGAGACTCAGATTCATCGTCCATCTTGGGTAGATTGTTCTTTAATTCTTGCATGTTGAATATAAGTGTATCCTCTTGCTCTGCTAATTTCTTATCAGGCTTGTAATCATCAAAGCTTACTTGTGTTGCTTCTTCAACTACTAAAGTTCTAGAAATATAGACTCTATAAGCCTTATATGTCTCATAATATCCAAGTAAATAAAGCATTGTACTCCAGATGGATGGAAGTAGGATATGTTGGGGGTTTTGTTCTTCCACAATTTATAAGGAGTCTTTTTAACCAATGGTCTTGTGTAAATTCTATTTTGTAAATAACAGACTATGTTTATTACTTCTACGCAGAAACATATAGGAGTGGAGTTTGCATTTAACATAGTTCAAACCATTTCTTGTAAAGATCTATTTTTCCTCTCAACAACATTGTTTTGATGTGGTGTAATTGGAGTACAAAAGTTATGGTTTATACTATAGTTTTTGAAATAAGCTTGAAAGTTTTCATTTTCAAATTCACCACCATGATCACTTCTAATGGCTACAATGGACATGTATTTTTCACTTTGAATTTGTTTGAAAAGTTTACATATTTGAAAGTTTCATCCTTGTGTTTTAAGAATTTGACCCATGTCCATCTAGAGAAGTCATCAACAAGGACTCGACCATATCTTTTACCACCAATAGACTCAGTTCTAGCAAAACCAAAGGATCTAAATGTACTGATTCAAGGGGTCTTTGAGTTGGAATGTTATGTTTGCTCTAGAATAAGACCTTAACTTGCTTTCCTTTGACACATGCCTCTCAAAGACGATTGTCATTGAATGATATTTCTAGCAAACCTCTCATGAGGTTGTGTTTCTTGAGTTTAGTCTCAAACTTATATGGCCACAGTTCCTGTGCCATAGCCAGTTATCTTCCTTCTCATTAATTTGAAAATTTGTCCATATCATTCTTTTAAAGGTTTATTGACAGTAAACATTTTAGTTTCATCATTTTGATAGATTGTGCACTTACTTTTATGAAAAGTAACACTATTTTCACCATCACATAATTAATACGATTTTGGCTTCTTCTTTGATTTTAGTTTTTTCTTTGGATGAAGATGGTTGAAGGTTGCAGAAACTGGATTGAAATGAAGTTTTTTGTTGGAAGAATGAAATGAATCGTGGAAAGGTTGCTCTAAAAGAGGAGAGGCAAACTCCTAGGGTGTCTAAGCTAGTCACTCAATGGCATGCTAACTTAAAATGATGAAATCAAGAACAAGTTGGGTCAAAATTCAACATAGTTTCTCTACTCGTTCAATGTTGAAAATACAAGAGGCCAACACATTTGTTTATAGTGCTAATGTCATTCCAAAGTAGAGTCAAATTCAAAAAATTCAAATTTAAACACAAAAACATAGATCTAGAAGAGCCAATAAAATGTTGCCATGTGGCCTTCACACTTTCCATGCTTAAGCGCCACATTTAGCACATGTTAATTGTGCTCCTTGCTTGTGTGCAACGCCCTTGGTACGCAAGAATCACTCTTAGAATGTTTAGGGTTTACATTGGGCTTAAGAATTCTCAATTCTAATCCTAGATGAATTATGCTATCTTATTCTAACTCAGTTCTATCCATGGCCCAAATACAAAACCCAAACATTATCCTCTTAGCCCAAATACAAGGTCTAAATTATTCTAAATTATTTCAAACAATTTTACAAGTAGAAGACTTCTCTTTGATGCTCCATGTTTCTAGAGTGATCTCTTCGGGGTTGCATTCGGGTCGAACAACTGGTTGGAGGCTCAAACAAGCATGAACAAACCTAATCTTTTGGAAAGATTCTGATCAAACCTTTGGTTTTTTTGTCCTCTTTATTCTTTGACTTGGGTGGTAGGGGTATATGCCATTAGGCTGTGTACAATCCTAGACTTTAGGGATAATTAGCCAAACGTGCAAAGGGTAATGACTAAAGGTGTCACCCTTTCAGAGATATGATAAAGCTCGCCATTTAAGGAATATGCGTCATACATCACCTGAATACCTCGTCCCTTGGATGATACATCATAGAGCGTCTTTTAGGCGATAATGTTATTGATCTTAAGTTTTAGTTTTGCAAAATATCAAGTGTGGAGACATAACCTTTTGGGCGATATGCATATCAATAAAGAGGTTCATACATTAGGCGATAACCAAGGGTCATCCATTAGGCGATGACCGAGGTTCATCCACTAGGCGATGACCAAGTCGCAACAAGATAGGCAAAAGGAACAAACTGAGACCAAAATTATAGTAACTAACTTCATGAATATTGGAAGCTGATTTTCTTGGTATCTAACATCTGAATAATTAATTGAGAGGGTTTTGGAATCGGGGAATAAAACCATAAATAGGGAAGATCCAATGACAATTCATATTTGGATTGGCTAAACGTCACTGTTTCGAACTTTGAACTAGAACATACCAAAGTAAAAAATTGAACACATGCATATATGAATCAATAAGTAATGAAAAGTTACAATGTTATTCAATTCCAACACAATGCAACATAGTCACAATGAGTAGGATATTTCACTAAGCACAACGGAAAATTAAAGCAACAAGTGATGGCACAATGTTTAAGATTTTTCTCCCTCTAACCCCTTCGTGTCAGTCAGTCTTCTTTCTATTTATAAGGCCAAACAACTTTATTAGTTGAAGGTTTCCTAGTTGCTCAACTTCTCTACATCTCGCTTAGTAGATTACCCTTTCTCCTCTTGAAGGTTTCTTCTTATGCTAAGCACATCCCTAGCTCACTCAACTACATCAAGTGTTTGAATTACACCTTCCTCTGTTCATTTAGTGTCATCTCCATTTAGTGCCATCTTGTATTTGCTTAACTGAGTAATTTTTCAAATTGTTTTTTCTCACCTAATTCACTCAGATTCAGCTTCCTCCACTCAACAAAAGCTTTCTATGCTGGCTTAATCTGCTTGGCAAATGAGTTGCTCCTAACTTGTTCTCGCTGCACCAAAATATTTAAAAATAAAAGTAACTTCTATCAACAATTTATAAGTTAATGAAAGTTCTATTTTTCAGAAAGAATCAAAGTTTTGTAAATAAAGTGCTTAAATGAAGTACAATGACAAGTAATTTTAGCATTTATCACCCCCACCAACACAATTTAATCCTTATCACCAGAGTTCAACGTTTGCTTATTTGCCCTCAGAAAGGTGTAAAAAAGAATAATGAGTTTATATGAAAGAATAATATTTTCAAAACTACAAAAAGGCATGTAGATAGATATAAAAGTTCCCAAAAAATACTATCTCCTACCTGTAGCAGCCTTGCCTTTGCTTAAATCATCAAGTTCCTTAACAAGTTTTCTCTCATCATTGTTGAGTTTTTTAGGGATTTCAACTTGCATACAAATCAACCTTTGGATGGAAACACCTAATGGAATACCCTCCTGTAAGTTCAATCATAATTTCACAAATCAATCATAAACATACGTTCCACAGGATCTTAGAATATACGATTCTCACATAATATATATAATAGTAAGAGAGACTTACATTGATCCATGAGAGACCTAATCAAAGAACTTCAATCTCCTTTTCCCAATCTATCTCTTTCAGTCAGTCTCCTTCCCCACACACTTTCTTTATGGTTAATTGCGGAGAACCCTCACACTGTAGAGACAGAACCCTAATTTCTTTCTATAACCAACATCCATAAGGCTTATTAGAATAAGATATTTATAAAGTAAATAACCTCCCATAATTACCAATAGGTCATTCTATTTTATTAAATCACATTCAGGCTCATAACTATATTTCACATGAGTCATATTAATGAAATATATTTATTTATTTTCTTACATTCTCCCACTTGACTCATGTAGTGCTATATGATTTAATAAATTACATAAATCATAATGCGCATTAAATGACCTTCAATAAATTGGTTTCATCATTCGTCATACTGAAAGATATAGGAACAATAAGAGTCATGACGGTCACATGTCATTCAATCAACACACTCCCTTCCATGCACTAGTGTATCATTGTTCTCCTTAATATGACCTCATTATGAGAAGTTCGTAACGGTTCAAACATAATGTCATATTTCATCAACAATAACATAATTTGTTTTCTACATCATAATCATAATTTTCATGCATATTCATAAGACAAAAAACATATATTTCAGAAGCCTGCACAATAATAAGCTTAGAGTGTCAAATAGGCATTAATAACAACATACACCATTTAACATTCACTAGTACACATAATGCTCGTATTCTCTACATGGCCAGTAAATACTTTGGGCAGTAACCCTTTTGTTAAAGGGCCAACAATCATAAGATCGGTGCTAACACGTTCTATTTACACTTCTGAACTTCTTCTTTAATGACAAAGTATTTCAGTTCCATATGTTTAGTACTTTTGGAATACTTGTTAATTTTTTAGAAAGGAAGACTGCTGCAAAATTGTCACAATAAATTTTCAGCGACTTGGCAATACTGTTGACAACTCCAAGTCCTGAAATAAAATTTTGTAGCCAATTAGTCTAAACTATGACCTAAAGTATGTCACAAATTCAACTTCCATGATAAATGCAACAATGGCTAACTGCTTTGCACTTTTCCATGGAATCACTCCTCTGACTAAAAATACACATAACCAAATGTAATTTTTCTAGTATCCATACAACCAGCAAAATCTGAATTTTTATAAGTAAGCATGTGATTCTTTATTCCTTATAAGTATCTTAAGACTTTCTTTGCACCAAGCATATTCAATGCAAAGTTAATATCTAGCCTAATACGTGTTTGAGAACACATCAAACTCCCAACAACAGATACATAAGGGATATTCTCTATCTATTTCCGTTCCAAATCATTCTTTGGACATTGCATAAGATTAAATTTGTCTCCTTTCTGTATTGAAGTGGGAGATGTTGAACATTTATCCATTTTGAACCTTTCTAAAACTTTATTAATATATGATTTCTGAGACAAACCCAATAATCCTTGTGATCTATTACATAATATTTCTATTCCTATCACATAATATGCCTTGCCCATATATTTAATTTCAAAGTTATTAAAGAGAAACTTATTAGTCTCACTTAATAGACCAAGATCATTAGTTGCAAGCAAGATATTATCAACATACAGAATCAGAAATATAAACTTGCTCCCACTGACCTTCAGATATATACATCGATCAACAATGTTTTCCTTAAATCTATAAGACGAAAATCTTCTATTTCTTTTTTAAAATACCAATCTCTTTTATTTTTATAATATTTTACTTCAAAATATTTCTTTATTCAATTTTTATTTATTACAAAGACTACTTATCTATTTAAAGTATTTAATATTTGTGATGTACAATAAAAATATCAAAGATTCTGAATATATTATATAATATTATCTAATCTTTTTGGATCTAAATTTATTGTAAAATTATCTACACAGTTGATTATTTTTTATGAATTATTTATGTTTCATTATTTTTAAAGATGATAACATATTTATTCTTAATTTTATATTTGTACTATTTTTAAATTTATTGTAAAATTATCTACACATGGTCTAAATGGTTATTCTTTATGAATTATTTATGTTTCATTTATTTTTAAAGATGATGACGTATTTATTTTTAGTCTTATATTTATAATATTTTTAAGTATTTCTCTTATTTGTCTTTTATATATTTTTGGTTTTTTTATAATATTTTCTAATATACATTCTTGTGGTATTCTTTTTATTACTTCCTTATGACTTAATTTTTTTAAAGTTTAGACCGAAGATCTTTTAAATTTGCTGCTACCAATATGGTTTGATTTTGAGGGAAGATATTAATGTTTTATAATTGTAATCTATTTTTATAACTTTATAATAAATTCTATAAAATAATTTGTATCGACGGGATAGTTCATATAGAATCTGAACATATAATTTTGTAGGGTTATAATAAGAATAACAATAAAAATAAGAATAACAAAAAATAAATAATAATAATAATAATAATAATAATAATAATAATAATAATAATGATAATAATGATAATAATAATAATAATAAAAAAAATCCAGCATTTGTCAAATAATAATAATAATGATAATAATAATAATAATAAAAAAAATCCAGCATTCGTCAAATGAATGTACTGAAGTAGCCAGTGTCAAGAGATTGGAACTGTATTCTATTTTTTTTTTCTCTGCAGCAGAAGCATCAGCAACTCGCCAGTCGCCAGGTTTGTTAGTTCCTCGTACGAGTTGTCTGGTTTTTGTTACCATGTTGTCTTCTGCCTTTAGAATTTGTGCTTTGTTTCTTCATCCACGAATCAGAATCCTGATAAATAAAATGTGTATTATTATTTGTCTGATTGCTGCATTATGTTTTGTTTCTGTAGATATCGGTTTTATAGGGTTAGCCCATTTGTCTTTGCTGATTATTCATGCTGATGACGTTGATGGGGATCTATTCGTTCTATATCTCCTTGTTCGGTCGTTTAAAGTTCTATGAAACAAATGAAAAAAATGGGTTTTAGGTTTTAGGCAAATCCTGTTCAGTGCCCTACCCAATTGTTAAAAGAACACCACGCACACTAATAGTGGCTCTCATATACTTCCACTTGTTTCTTGAACGAGTATGACATCTTTGGAAGTATTTTAATAATTAAAAGTTATGATTTGCTAAGATATGTGGGGCTTGTGTGGAATTAAGTTACAAGTGCTTTTTGAGAGATTCTCGATTAGAAATGTAGAACTCCTTTTAAGTAGAGAGGCTCTCAAAATTCTATCTAGCTTCGTATCCAAACAGGATTATAGTCTTAAACAACTGACAGTTCATTAGGCGCAATAACTACTAAATATTTCAACTTGTTATGTGGAAGGAACATGTTACCAAGTTTCCCATTTGGGAGTACGCTAAAACTCTGAAGTTATAACTACCTAATGTACTATTTCTGATGAACAAGTGGGAGAATATTGGCATCCTCCATTCATGTGTGCATTTGTACATGCATGCATTCCTTAAGGTGGATCTATCCAAGGCTTAGGGTGTTCAGTTGAAAGAGTGTTCATCCTCCACACTAACCTAGGAAATTGTAGTTATGCTTGTTGATTATGAGTCTAGTGGGTCTAAGGGTACATAAGAGGAAAATAGTGAAAATACGATGTTATGCATGAAAAAGTAGCTTTTTCTTGTTATCAGAATTGTGAACCGACAAACATCTCAGAAATGCTGTTTCTCAACGTGGCATGGTATTCCTGATTGCACTAGTAATTTGGTTACTTATTGTTGCTTGATAGAGATTTCAAAGAATACAAATGGCTTACAGGCGTTGCCTCTTGATAAGAGGGAACCTCATGAATCGAAAGTGCCACCCGTCTTTCAGTTATGTTCTCCATAGTGATGAAGGGAAACGTGAATGCCCTGATGAGAAGTCACCTTCAGCAGGAATTAGTAATTCTATCCAAAGAAGGATGTTTGGGAACTCAGTTGATGGATCAATGCAGTGTTTTGCCTATTCTGGACATAGAGTGCATTCAAACAGATTTCTTTCTCCAAGCTCTGGATATAATTTATGTCGACATATGTCAACAACTAATGAGGGTTCCGATAAGATTGAAATAATGTCTGACATAGCAGATGTTCTCAAAGACCAAGCTATGGAAGCTGTAACTTCTCAGGCTCCCATTCTTGAAGAAGTTGCAATTGCTTCTGCTGATTCTATTTTACCTGTGAAGGCCTTGCAGTACATTATATATGCCATGCACTCCTACACTGGATTGAACTGGTGAGTTTATACTTATTTACCTCTACAATTTCAATAAGAGATATAAGTTAAAGCACATTTTTAAAATCTGCTTTAATTCTGAGGAATATCCACAAATTTACAGAATGCCATGCATGTCAAGTTGTCATTGTTGGATGATTTGCTTTTATGAGATTGTGGTTTTGATTTTAACTATCAACTTCTGTGGTTTCTCAGTTACTAAGCTTGATTTACCATGCATAATAAGTACTAAAGCAATTGATTTGCCCCAAATATTAAGTTTTAATATTCTCTATATGCCTAAAGACTAAGAGTGTTCTTTTATGGGAGAACATAGTTACTTTATGGTGTAATTTTTTCTTCCATGATGAGTACATGGTATGCATATCCAATAGGTTGTTCCTTCATCTTAAAATACTGAATAGTGGAAATACATTTCTTCATAATATTTTAAAGTTTATTGACAATTAAGGGGTTTCAGGATTATGCTAGCAAGATTGTTCTTGGATTGGTACCATGCAAGATTCATGTTCTGGGTCCAATTCCAGTGATCTGTGTCTTCACATTTCAACAAAGATAGGTGGCACATGGTACAAATCCAAGAAAACACATCACCGTATTACTTGATTGTTTCAGGTGGGCAGCCATAGTTCTAACAACTCTGTTGATTCGAAGCGCAACAATTCCACTCTTAATAAATCAACTTAAGGCCACTTCTAAGCTTACAGTATGTTTTGCGGCTTGTTTCTTGCTAAATTAATGTATTTGCAATCGTTTTTTTGTGTTTCTTTTGCCTTTCTTTCACATATGTCTTGGTTGGAGGATATAAATGTTAAACATTTGGATGGAACTGTTTGTTCTCTGTCCCCTCTCCTCTCTTTGACTTAATATATTCCTAACACAAGTTAGTTAATTAGTTCTCAGCTGTACTCTCCCTATCTCTTTTGCCCCTTTATCTGTGAAGGTCCTCAAGCTTGTAGTTATTAATAAATTAACTTTTTTCTATATTCTAATCTATCTTGTTACCTAACTATTTCATGTGTGTTGTAGCTAATGAGGCCTCACATGGAAAAAATAAAGGAAGAGATGGAGGATAAGGTAATACAGTTATACATCTTCCAGTCATTTTTTTTATTTTTATTTTTTATCGTTAAGGTAGTTTTAACTATTGGAATATTGGATGTATGCTGTGCAGTTGGTAATAGTTGCACAATCAGGTTATGCCAGACATTGTTGATATGTTTACCACCAAAACGGAGAAAAGAATAATGATAGAAATTACAACCATGTATTTTCACAAAATTGATATCAAATGGAATCTTTTTGTATGGACTAGAGCCAAATTGACTAATTTTTCAAGGACAGAAGATATAATTAAGCTTAAAATTTTCCTACATGTGGTGGATCCATGGTTCTGTTGCACCTGAATACCGTATTCTTGAAAGATATTGTATAATTGTGGCTTCATCAAGATTATAACATGATTTGTACTACACAAACTAATGCCTAAACTTAGCTTCCAATTTTTTTTTTCTAGTGTGTAAGATTAGGTTTGATGATATTCTCTTCTGTTCTGCATAAATATATAGATGACCTTATCATTCAATTATTATAGACTACTTGTACTTGTACAAAACAATAACTTTGGTTGCTGGATGTGAATTCCTTGTGCCTGTCAAGATTGTTGGTATTTTCCCATTTTATTGAAATTTGAAGTTTTGGATTTTCTTACATGTATGTTATAGATGGTTGTACCAGAAACCACATTTTCTATAATCACAGTATGGATTCATTTTTCAGGCTATGGATCCCGTTGCTGTTGCTGAAGGTCAGAAAAAAATGAAGATGCTATTTAAGGAGTAAGTGGTTTTTCAATTTGCTTGGCCTTTTCAGGCTTTAGCTGGTACAATTGATGTAATTACTTTGTTTGGTGATATAATGTATTAGTGGAGCAATCTTTGAGTTGATTTGTGATTGCCCTTTGTTAACTAATATGGAGTAGTGTAATGGCTCTTTTTTTTACTAGATGGAAATTTTTTGATGTCATGCCACTTATTAGATAGGTATATGTTAGGAGTAATAAAAAGGGGATGTCATTGTAAGGGAGTTGGAAAGCAGGTAGATAGTTATTAACCAACTTATAGAATTGGTTATAGGCTGTTAGGGACTAGAACACTATTGTTACATTGTAGGAAAGACAGAGCCATTGTGTTGACACTGTGTTTTTATGACAACACGAATTCTTTATTTATATTTTGAAAAAGAAAACATTACAATAAATAGAGGGGTTTCTAATATCCATTAATAATGAATATATAATACGAGAATGAATATTAACATTCCTAATATATGTATAATGTAGACATTATTTATCTGCAACTTATTTCTATAATTATAATACTCCCCTGTAAGTTGGAGCATACAAATACTAGAACAAATGGGAGGATTGAGAACATAGTGTTGCAACCTACATTGTTGGACTTTTATTTGTATATATAGGATACAAAGAAGAGGCAAAGCACTTGCCCCTAACCTTGAAGCTGGGTACACACAAGAAAAATAATAAAAAATAATATTACATTTCTACACTCTCCCTTAAGTTGGAGTATATAGATCATATGCACCAAGCTTGTAACATACAAATTGAATCCTAGGTCTTTTTGGAGATTTAGTTAGAATGTGTGCGAGTTGTTCATTAGAGCTAACAAGCTCAATAATAAGATCTTTGGATAACAACTTCTCTCTAACTAAATGCCAATCAATTTCTATATGTATAGTTCTCTCTTGAAACATCGGATTGGAGGCAATATGAAGAGCTACCTAGTCACAAATACAACTTCATCTGCTCATTTTCACAAAATTTCAACTCGTGAAGGAGTTGTTTAATCCTCACAAGTTCACATGTAGCTAGGGTCATAGATCAATATTCAATTTCTGCACTAGATCGAGCAACAACACTTTGCTTTTTACTTTTCCAAGATACAAGATTCCCTCCAAGGAATACAAAGTATCCTGTGGTAGATCTCCTATCAATGGGACAACCGACCTGCATCTCAATACCATAAGACTTGAGTAAATCCTTTGTTCTCATACAACAATCCCTATCCTGGCTTCTCCCTTTTACATATACGAGAATGTGAATCACAACATTCCAATGAACAATGTGAGGGGTTTTCATAAATTGGCTCACAACTCCCACTGGATAAAAAAGATCAGGTCTTATTATTGTAAGATAAATGAGTTTTCCAACCAACATTTTATATTTATTTGGGTCTAAGAAAAGTTCACATTTGGTTTCTCATTAACTTCTAATTTGAGTCCATAGGACTATCAATGGGCTTGCAATTTTCCATGCCTATCTCCTCCAAAATATCAAAAGCGTGTTTTCTTTGTGAAATGATGACACCTTATGATTATGTCACTTCAATATCAAGAAAATATTTTAGATAGCCATATCTTTGGTCTAAAAGTGGCTGAATTAATGCTCTTTAAATTGAGCAATTCTAGTGATATCATTTCTTGTAATAACAACATAGACCATACGATAAACGCCCTTGCTAAAAGATGTGACAATAAAATAAAAACACTGAATGATCTGTCTCACTCCTTTTCAATTAAAAAATCTGCATAATATGACCAAATTTGCCAAACAAGGCTTGAAGTGATTGCTTCAAGCCATAGAGAGACTGAGGAAGCACCTTCAGAGACAACAGAAGATTCCAAGTAAATTTCAAACTTTTTCCCAAGTTTCTAGAAAGAAATTTAAACAAGATCCTCATTTCCATGGAAGGTTCCTTGGTGGTGAACCTAGGACAAGATTACTCCCAAATTTTTAGTGACTTTGAAGAAGAGAAGACAAGCTTTTAAGACATCAATTCTCATCCAATTTTTAAAGTGAGTACAAGAGGGGGTAGACCTTTATTTATAAGCTTGGGAGCTCCTAGCACTCATTAGTCTAGGGGGTGTGGGATTAAAAGGTGCAAAGTGCAATTGCATAATCATGACTTGTTGAGACACAGAAGCGTAATGTCCTCTTTCAAGGCATCATGGTTTCCTTAAAGGAATCTTTTCTATATTTATCCTAAAAGGAATCTTTTTCTTTTTCTATACTTTTCTCTTTTTCCTTTTCTTTCTATGGCACCTCATGTTTTGATTTGGAGGGGTAGCCCTCCCTCTTCTTAGAATCTTTCCTAGGATAAGAGAATGTAGTAGGCTAATCTCTCCTAATGCTATTCTTCTTCATTAGTTGTTGTTCTACCTAACACACAATTGAACTAAGTCATTGAAACCATTATAGGGAAGAAGTTTAACCCCATCCCAATAGTTGAGGCCACTCTGGAACCTAGACATTGTTATCGTATGCACCTCTCTAAAAGTAACTTAATCTTCTGCCTATACTCCTCAACATTTAGGTTTTTGTGTTGGAGTCTTTGGAGTCTGTCCATCAACTCCAGGTCATAATGGACAGCACATGGTGTTTCCTTAGGACAACCCTAAGTTTATTCCAATACCTTATTTGGTAATTGTTATGGATCCTAAGGTCTCTAACAAGTGAGGTCCACCAATACCTTGTTAATCCCTGAAATCTTAAGGTAGCCAACAATACTCCTCTCATGATCTACTTGGTGACACTCAAGAATCTGTTCGACCTTCATCTCCCAATCTAGATATTCTTCAACATCTTCTCTATCGTGGAAAGGGGGAAGGTCGACCTTAGGCTCCTTGGGAAAGGTTGGGTTCCTATTCCTATGTTGCCTAGGGGGAGGTTGATAGTAGTACACATTGGTGGCTATTCCTATTCCTATTCCTATATTCTCTTACATCGGGTTACATTGACCACACATGTATCATAAAAATCCTTGTTACATAGTTTTGTCAATCTTCTCTTTGTTCTCTTCCATCCAATTGAATCTATCAATGTTTTATCTATAATGCAAATAAATTAAATATTTAAATTTCTTTTATTGCTTAACTTGTGTATATGTTAGAAGACTAGTTATTGCTAATATTTAAAAACTGACATAACTTGCCAGCAGTTCACATGAACCATAGTGTTTTAGGACTAATTTAAACTTCATGGATCTTTTCTTTCACTATTCAAATTTCATGGATCTTTTCTTTCACTAGCTGTTAATTTCCTCACCGTGGTTATGATAATCTAGATATGGTGCAAGTCCATTTACTCCATTGAAGGGGCTCTTTATTCAAGGTCCTGTCTTTATTAGTTTTTTCGTTGCGGTAAGCTGGCTTTTAATTTCATATTTGCTCTTACTTTAGGAGTCTAAGGAACCTATATATTGTTTCAATTCATTCTCATTTTTTTTTTTTATTTTTTTTTTGTTTAACAATAGATAAGAAACATGGCTGAAAAGATGCCATCTTTCAAGCATGGGGGAGCCTACTGGTTTGTTGACCTCACAACTCCAGATGCCTTGTACATTTTGCCAGTTGCGACTGCATTGACATTCTTAATAACAGTAGAGGTGACCATTTTCTTTTCAAAACCTTTCATTTCAGTTCACTTTGTACATTGACAGTCTGAGTTCTTGCCTGAATGTTTGTGGGGCCTCAATTTTCTTCTATTATGAATTTATCCTGGCAATGCACTAAAAAAATGAGCTGCTTATAATACCTGAAAACCTAGTCTCAATTGAAGAAGAAAGAGTGGTGTGATCTGTTATACTTTTTACTAAATTTATATTCGTTGATTTCACATTATTCCCCAGTGCAATATGCAAGAAGGCATGGAAGGAAATCCAGCTGCTGGCACCATGAAAAAAGTCTCGAGGGTTCTTGCAGTCCTTACAGTTCCTTTTACCATGGGATTTCCGAAGGTAAGATTGTCCTTATCTTGTTTGGCAAGGAACAAGTTCTCTTTGCTTTCCATCTTGTCAGCATTTAAAATAGTTTATTGTATAAACTTAGAAAAGGAAAGTAGTGGTGTGTTATAAGTGTCTAATAGTTTTAGTAAAGTTTGTTGTCAGTGAGTCTCCATTTCTGATTTCCGTAATGGTTGGGAATCCTAGGGGAACAAAAGGGTCATACGAGTGTTGGATTTTTTTTTCAGTTCGGGTCGGGTCTTGTTTTTAGCCAACTACTTGGCCGTTGAACCCTAGTTCACGATTCAACAAGTAACCTCATGATCTTGCAGTGATCCACCATCGTGTCAACTCGCAGCATTTAGTCATGATTTTAACAACATTGGTGTTACCTTAGTAATCACGAGAGTTTGTTTAGTAATTAATGTAAATTAAAAGGATATCATCGACAGAGAAAATGTCATGCAATCCATGCACGTATATAGTATGGACCTTGATAGGTATCATCCATTTGCAACCACATGTGTGAATCCTAGCTTTCTTCTTGAACTCTATATCTAATGATGCATGGGTTCTATGATGCACGGAAACAATGCGTATCTGATATGGCTAACATGATACAATACATGCAAGATACATATTTAAAAATGTATACGAATTTATAAAACATAATAGATATATCTGCAATTGTGTAAATCCAAATTAAAAACACCTTTGTTAGACATTGTTGAAATAACAAAGTTATAAATCATTGTCATCATAAACTACTTTGTAGTATTTAGATGTAGGAATAACATTGTTAATCTCATCACTTTTTTAAAGTAAATTATAAAGAGAACAATATCCATCTTTGGTTGGTCATCTATAAAAGCTGAATTAATGGGTATCATGTTGGTCTTGGAGCAAGCAGTTGTTAGTGATTGATCTACTCTTTGCCTGGAATGTGATTCCACTCTTGTTATTGAAGCCTTTTGTAATGCACATATTGTGCCTTGGTCCATTAGAAGCCGCTAAATGAATAGAGTTATTGACTTTTGTCATGTCTATAGAGAAGAAAACAAGTGCGCTATCATATTAGCAAATCAAGGAATTGATTCTAAAACTGATTTTAAATGGTTTCATTTGTTGCCCCTTTGTGTTAGGGAGGAATTTTTTTGGAATCGGTTTGGTTTCTAGATTTTAGATTTTGTTGATTTATACGGCCTTTGGTTTGATCCTCCCATATATTTTAGTAATATAAGACATGTTGAACTTTAAAACAAAAGTCTCCTTCTTTGGTTTGTGAAAAGACAATGTTATGATGTTTCTGTATTATACGCATACTAATTTTTTTTTTATGTAGTTTTATTGGATATAAAGGCTTTATAAATTTTCAAATTAATTCTATTATTATTGAGATCCCATCTATTAAATACTTCAACACGTGTGGGTGAAGTATCCAAATATGAGATAGGTGAAACAAATAAAATATTGGTGCTTCGTAAGTTTGGATACTTTATCAATATTTATCAATGCTGTATCCTAAAGTATTGGTATAGGACGTATATGTTAAGCGAATTGTAGATGGGGTCTCTCATTAATACTAGAAATATATATGTATCTGATTGTGAAAGGAAAAGTGGGTTTGCCTATTTACTTTTGTTTTTTCATTCTATACAGTTTTAACTTTTCTATGTTTATAATTGTCAGGCTATATTTTGTTACTGGATTACATCAAATTTGTTTTCACTTGCGTATGGACTCGGTAAGGCGTTTCATTTTTCAAGTTTTTCATATGCAATACTACTTTGTCTTTTTTTCACCATTTTCCATTTCAATAAGCAGAAAATGGATTTTTTTTTTTTTCACAAAATGCATTTATTTGGGGCATTAATTATGTGATTCCTCCACAAGATTACTAATGGTATTTGCCTAGGATGATGGACAGTGCCACTAAGCATTTTGGTATTTACTATTATCGTACAAGTGTATACATAGATGATGATCCATAACACCAAAATGAATATAAATTCCGTGTTTTGCTGGTTGACATTGAATGCATTGCCAACATTATTCAGTCTGCAACTAAGTCATTGATCTCTGTAAAATATCTTCTTCTACACTAAAAATTGGAGTAATATTAATCTATATTTGATTCCATCCACCCAAATTACTGCTATCTCACGTAAGAGGTTTGTTGTTACTTCTTTTAGCCCTGGACCATTGTAAAAATACTCATCAAAATGGGAAATGAAATAGAAAATGTTTTTCTCAAGCACAGGCCTTTGAAACATTTTGTTTGAAAGATATTCTCAAGGCCATGTGGTTATGGGACCTAAGTTCTGTTGATATTATTTTTGGGACTTGAATCAGAGGACTATAGTTCTTTTAACAAGGGAAATAATAGATTGTAAGTAAGATTGAAAGACCCAAGTTAGAAGCTGTTTTACTATGTCTAAGTTTCTTATTATTTGTATCAAAAGTCTTGGTTTTCATTTTTAACTTCATGCTACAAACCATAAGTGAACTTCTGTTATATGTAATATTTTCTTTATTTTTTAATCACAATAAACTCCTTTGATTTTTATCTTTTTTATTTTTTGCAGTTCTTAAAGTTCCTGGTGTAAAGGGAGCTTTGGGTATCCCCATAATACAAGCAGCAGCACCCGCCAGTGCTCCACAATCTCCCTTTTCTATATTTCCAGCCCTGAAACAAAGTACATCAGCAACAAATGCACCAAAGTCATTGCCTGTTGAACCATCAAAACATCCAAAGAGAAAGACATCTTCTGATGTCAATCAAAGACTAAAACGTTTAGAGAAGCAAGTGAAAGGAAGAAAGAAGAACAAGAACTGAGGAAAAATTGAATTGTTCTTTAGTTATACCATTCTAATAATATATGATAGATGTACTGAAATTTTGTTTTTTTGTCAGAGAATTTTGGTTTTTTCTTTTTTTTTTTTTTTTTTTTTTATATTTTTTT
>Ga0209489_106658_pt1 | contig 18290 bp, 5 predicted proteins | sample SiratrowhiteBW_FD_187527 | JGI IMG/M metagenome (GOLD analysis project Ga0209489, IMG submission 187527) | Root nodule microbial communities of legume samples collected from California, USA - Siratro white BW (SPAdes) (version 2) | ecosystem: Host-associated > Plants > Roots > Nodule | place: USA...
TATAGATATATATATATATATATATATATATATATATATATATATATATGAATAAAATCAGATTTGATTAAATTTAATTAAATTCACTCTACATGCTGCAGTTTTTTTCCTGAATATTTTGCATACTAGATTTTTCATGCATCTTAATATTGGAGGAAACTTTTACTTCAGCATTGAGAACAAAAATAAAATTAATGTTTTCACAAGGTAAAATAAACTTGTTCATGAATTAAAAAATAGATTTTGAACAATTTAATAGAAAATAATTTTTATAAATTAGTTCAACTAATTTCAGCTTATAAAAAAATTATTTTCATTTTCTTAAACTTCTTACTTCAATGAAGAGAAAAAGGAACTTTTAATACGCCATTCATGGTTTTGTAAATTCTCATTTTCGTGGAACTAAAGTGAATTTGTCATGCATTTCATAACTAAGAGAATGTATACGAAAGATAAAGATTCGGAACCAAGGAATAAAGAAAAAGGGAGAAGAAGAAAAGAATAATACATTAAAGCAAATATGAAACATATTTGGAAAGCTATCTGTAAAAAGAAATATAATTTTTGCTGTACTAAAAAACAAGGAATATTGCTGCAGCTATTTCATTCTTTTTGTTTTTCTTTTTTTGGTGAAACGGTTCTATTCCTTCATTCTTATCCTTTGTAACCTACCCAGTCTTTATCACTGACTTTTTTTTTATCACTATCAAGAATAATATCGATCTTTCGGTACGTAGTATATTTGAGGGCTGCTCTCGTAGAATATTCATCATTTGCTTAAGCATTGGTGATTAACGTTAACTAACGATATAAATGTGGTTTAAAGGATTAAGCAAGTCGCTTTTCCTTTTCTTAAAATGAGCAAAAAGTGTTGTCGTTAATGGATAGCAATGAATCGGAATAAATAATTTACGTTATTTGAAGAATTAGATTTCTTTCGATTGTACGTTTGCTTACGTGGCATCTTGTCCTCCATTTAAAGTTTTTTTTAGTTGCTCAATTTAATTATGTATTTTTACTTTTTTTATATAATTAGGAGATATTTTTAGAATAAAATGGTACCTTCCGTTGTAATTGTATGTTTTAAGTTAGGAAATAAATCTTACTTCAAAAACAAAACTTATAGTAATTACTGTATTATAGGACTGAGTGATGTGGGTTGACCGAAATATGTTTTCGGTCGGAACTTACCATTGAAAGTCAATAATTTTAAATAACTATTTTGTGATGAGCATGTGCACAAACACGTGAAATATGTCAGAAAGGAAAATATTACATGTAAGCACAAATGGTAACTGAATATCCTATACTTAATGACTGTTATATCAGAAACAGTAATATTGCAAGTAAACACAAATCGTAACTGAATATTCTGTAATTAATGTTTATTATCAAATTATATAACAAAAGAGAATAGACCTAGATTTATTAAGTCTACTATTATACTTATAAATATAGGCTTAATCATCTTAAGTCACATATTTTTAAACTTTGATATATAGATATATTTTAAACTCTTGAGTGATAAGAGTTACTTTTAGTTTATCTTTTTAAGTTTTGTCGTTCATGATCTAATATGGATGCTAGCTATTTTATTGGACGATGTGGGACACGCAAAATATTGAGGAAGGTATAACTTTGAAGATGGTATGATATATGATTTTGATTTAGAAGTCATGATTAACGTTAATGGTGAAGTAAGCAAAAAGGAAAAGAAGTGGATCGAAAACTACATGGATTTGGATTTGCTTAGGTGGGAATGGAAAGATCTAGTGACGGTAGGATTAGGATAATATAGATATATTTGTTCATAAAAAGGCAAATATGGGAGAATTTGGGGATTTTGACGCTAATCTTGGAATCAATTGGTGGTTATCCAAAGATAATGGTTGTGGTGGGCCACATTAGTTAAAAGTTATTTGGGTGGCACCATCACATTTCCTCCAGAGGAAGGGATTGACATGTTACCCAAAAAGCAAAGCAAAAGATTGTTTCTAGTTTTTATCCTTCCGGGACTTTAAAATACCTCTTTGGATATTGAATATTTATTATCTAACACCCTCCAAATAGGATAAACTTTATTATATGGATTCTCAACCATTATAATTTTATAAAGGGTTCAAACAAAAATCTTAATAACTTTAAATGAATTTAATATATATATATATATATATATATATATATATATATATATATATGAAATGGAGTTGTTTTCATAAAGTCGGAATTAAATTGGAAATGTTAAATCGAATGGAAGTTTATCTATAAAAGACATTCAAATCGATAAAGATGCAAAGAATGTTTTATGAAATAGAGAGTAAAAATATAGTATCTAAGATGATATTTTTTATGGAATAGAGAGTAAAAATATAATATCTAAGATGATATTTTCGTCTCAATCCTTTAAAACATTTTAAAATCATAAATTACTTTATCAAGGATATCAATTACCATAAATTACAATAAAACATTAATTGATAATTATTGATCAGCAAAACGGTAATCAATTTGGGTGAACATGGTCTCGTAACAAACTCTAATAATTAAGATATGGATTCAAATATTTCACATATAATCTAATACTTGTAACTTTAATTTATATATATATATATATAATTTCTTTTAATAATTCACATTGTATAATCATAATAAAACAATATATTAAATAGATAAGTCAAATATAAAAATTCAAGTAAAAATATATTATTTAAACGAAATTAATTTTAAAGAAAATATTATTTTTTGTTGTGTTTGCACAAGACAATTCTAGCTTGATCTAAAAGTATTTTACTTAGAAAAATAAAGAAAAAATATTATATCGTCAAATTCAAATACACTCAAGTTTCAAATGCCTAATTTCAATCACCTACATTATTTACTACATTAGGCTTTTGTAGTAATTGAGGTACTACTCTTTTAGTTTGTTGGACTGTATTAACATGATGGAAAATCCTACATGATTTTGGTAAGAGCGAATGTGATTTTGTTAGGAGGAAATGTGGAAGTTTTTTTTTTATGCCGACTTAGTATTTAGCAAAACTTGAGTTGTTATGTGTGTTTGTATAGGTTAGAATAACTTTGTTATCATTGTTTGTTGGTTTACTTTTTTTATTTTGGTGTACTTTTCAATTTTAATTTTCAATTTTAATTTTCAAAATGAGTAAAAAAAAATTATTTATCAAAATGGGTAAATTCTGTCAGCTAGATAGACATAATTTCAAATTGGTCAAAATAAAAGTATTGCAGTTTGACCAGTTTGAAATTATATCTATCTAGCTGGCAGAATTTGTTCATTTTGATAAATAATTTTTTTCTACCCATTTTAGGAATTAAAACTGAAAAGTACACCAAAATGAAAAAAAAAACCCTGTTTATTTGATATTTTTCATTATTGATAAAAAAAAAATCATTTACAGTACTCCTACATTCATACCCCTACTCCTACATTCATAACTCTTCAACCTTGACCATATAGAGTCTAATTTATAATTCAAAACAAATTCAAGTGTTTCATCAAATTCAACATGCATTAATCAACCTCATCAAACTCCAATTTTCTCAACAAGTTACGTGGTTTAATATCAATTATTTCTTGGACAAAGATCATAAACAACCATTTTCTTACAATTTGATCATACATAATTCAAAATGACATTTAATAAATTAAAAAAAAAAACTATCATGAAAACAATACCAAACAAAACATCAAAACTAAGATTTCAACATTCTCATTCAAAAAGATTTTAGAAACATTATACTACTCTCAAGTTAAATTCCAACAATCTTCTAAACTTTCCAAATCACCAATTTAACTATTTGGATTTTCATATTTTTTTTCTCAAATTCAAAATTTTAAATTAAAACTATTATTTATTAAGGATAACTTCCCTTCCATAGAAAACATTGAATTTTTAAGGAAAAAAAATAGTTATAGAACTTCATGGTTATATAAATAAGAAAACTACACTGATAGAAAAGCAGGTAAGGAATAAATAAATTGAAAAAGTCATTAACTAATCAAGACTGATTTTCATACCTAAAGTAAAAAAGGAGTAACAAATAAATTTCAGATTATGTTAAAGATCATATATCGATTAAAGATGACGTTTTTCAATAATTTATAAAATAAATATAAACCTCCTTTTAAAAACCAGTTTTATAAAATTGAATTAAGTTTAAAATTTATTTTTAATAAATCAATAAAGCAGTTATTCTTATTTGAGTTTTTATCGTTAATTTGTACCTCATTTTCTTTTTATTGAATTCGTTTTGCATCTGAAATCTTAGTTTCACACTGATCATATATAATTCTCCTATAGTTTACTAGTTTTGAACTTTAAATCTCTTATATTGCTAAACTTGGGAATGACAGTGACTTTGTGTTTACATGGTCACACAATGTCACCTTTTATGACCATTCAAAAAAATTGCAGGTGGCATTTGGATTACATGCTTATTCTAGTTGTTGTCGTGTATTAGAATTTAGATTGCATAGTTGTTTCCTTAACATCTGCTTGGATGTGTTTCTGTGCTTCATCCACAGAAATTTTCTTTTCCATAAATTTCATTTTGTTAAGAAAAAAAAAATGAAAAAGATTGTGATAGTGCATTCTGATATAATTCATGCATGGGAATGTCAAAGAATGTCGTTAGAGGCATATAAAAATGGTTTTTTGGAGGTAACATGCTGAATGGTTGGTTCAAATAAGACTTATGGAGATTGGAGATGTATAGTTGAAAATATCTATTATAGTATGAAGATATGTATAATTGGATATTTGAATGGATTTCGGCCATCATTAGCAACTTCATTTTGGGCTCATTTAGGAAACTTTTGGTGGGCTAATTTGTTTGCTTTCAGAAAAAGGTACCTCTGTGATCTTCATTCTATTTAGGTTGTTGCAAGTTGGGCTAGTTAAATCTCCCTAATACAAAATGTTTAGGGAAAGATTGTTATAATATAGAATATTCATTCGCATTATTTTCAAGCTTTTCATACCCCTTTTAAAGTGATAAACGTTAATATCTACCAACCTCATGTTTAGAAAATAAAAGTGATGAAAGAAAGAATCAAATTAGATATATATAAATGAAACTACTGCTTCATTTTATTATCTCAGTAACATTAATTAGTTATAACCACGTTAGCTTAATATGTCTTGGTAACACTAAAAAAATTATTATATTACTTCTTAAATTATATTTAATTTTACAAATTCTCTTGGTTAAATTGATTTTCAATAAGTTTTGTACTTATTTACTGGTTCAACTTCTTTTTCTACCTTCAGATTTAATTTTACGTTGGTTATGGTTTTATATTTTTCAAATATTATATTATACTATTATATATATATATATATACATATATATATATATATATATATATATATAGATATATATATATATATATATATATATATTAATGGTTAATTTAATAAACTGTGGATCAATATCTATAGTCATTAGATAAGCTCCAATTTTAAAAACTTAAAAAAATATTGAATGTAATATTTTTTTTAAACCAGTCAACAATCAATTAAATTAAAATAAATGAAGCATGGAACAAGTAAAGGAATAGAACACCTAGTCTGATGAGTCTGCTTGAAACAAATAGAAAAAACTGCAGAAGCTACAACAATAAGACAAAGATGTTGATTTCGAAATGGAACATCCCTTTGGTTGGAACTGAATTATACATTAAAAAATGAGTAGTCTATAAAATGCTATGGTTTGTGCAAGTGATTAAACATATTCAATGTTGTTAATATTCCTAACACTCACAAACAGCTTTTTAGAAAAATATTTCTATGTTAGTAAGTTTGTTTATAGGATACTGTCATTAAGAATTTCTGAATATGATTGACTGTGTTATATATAATTTATTGGATGAGTTTAGGATAAAAATTACACATGAATGAAATTGATGATTGGATTGTGATTAATTAAACTGAATATGTAAAGGTTGCATAATCAAAATAAATGAAACGTTTCAAAAATGTTCCAAACTCTCATACATAATCAATGCAGTTTTATGAGATGGAAGGTTCATCCTAAACATTGGATGTAATAATAAGTGACAATTAGTTTTTAAATCTTTAGCATTAGGTAAAAGTTATTACTTTACCTCAATATTTCTTGTATAACCAAATTATTCATTTATATTGTTTAATACTTTAATTACTGATTTAGTCCACAATAGATTGCTACATATAAAATACCTTGTAGAGATATATGGGAAACGATTAAAATTGCTAAATACTTTTTATTTTTGTTTAAAAGGATTTTTTTTTTCTAATATAAAGCAATATAAACACGCACTACGTACATAGCAACCGTAGAGCCAATGAGAAAGCTGCATGTAAAACTAAAAAGATTAAGTACTTTCAAAGAAGCACCTAACCAATCGAAAAGGAAAATGTCGTTAAAAACATAACAAAATGGACACTGAAATAACGTTCATTTTGACTGGGAGATGCATTTTTAAAATGTATAAATATGAAAACAATGAAAAGTCAGAAAAATAGAAGGACGTTTATATAGTATTACGTATAATGTCAAGTCTTAGATGTTGAAACAAAATGCAATGAAATTTTTGAACAAGGTTCCCTTTTAAGATTTCATTGCTGCTAAGGTTTGAGATAAACGCATATACCAAGAATTTTCAGTATCATTACACATTTAAGAGTTGAAAAAAATATGTATGTAACTTGAAAAACTTCAAATATAGTTTAACAATAAATAATGCGAATATAGGTATTTGGTAGTTACCCTTTTTACACTAAATTCTCTTCAGGTATTGCGTCTAATTGCCAGTGGATTTGATCATCTTTTGACTTTAAACAATGTCCACAAACATGGCATATCGTCAACATTATTTTTATAAGAAAAAGTGCCATCGATTGAAAGACAAAGTGGTTGTTCTATTGAACAATTAATTCATCTCACGAGTGTTATAATTTAATAATAATAATATTATTATTATTATTATAATATATCTTGGTTTCAGAAGATGCGGCATTGTGGTTCCTTCAAAGATTGCATCCATTTGTTTATGGAAACGAATGTAAGTTTGTCTCCAAAAGTTGACTCTGAAGAAACTTTATTTACAGCTCATTCATAATGAGATCGAAAAACATAAGTCGTCATTGATGAACTAAAGGAGGAGTGTAGAGACTAAGAAATTAAGCAACATCAACATGTCTGTGACTTAATGGCACCTTTCTTATTTTCTAAAAGGTGTAGGAAATATGAGCACATAAGTTACCAACAGAGACTGCACGAGTGGAACTGAAGTGAGAAAGACTTGTAAATATAATGTTTCAAGGTTTTAATTTGAGTATGATGTTAAAATTACCTTTTTTAATTAATTTGTGGCACACACACACTTATAAGATTAAAAATATATATCGTTATAACCTTATAAGATTAAAAATAATTAGGTAATAATGATAACTTTTTAAGTTTTATAAGCATTCAAAATGGATGCTGATACATTAATTGATTGTGAAAACCATATTCATATATGAATTGATCTTCATAATATGATATTGGAATCCTATTTGAATCGTGATTATAATTTGATAGTGAATTCTTGATAAACTTGTATATTTTTAATTGTTACTTCATTCACTTGAATAGACACTATTTTAAATTATTTCATTTTTAAATATTTTATTTAGATATAACATTCATATTCATAAAATTTTAATTTTATCATTCAGATAAAATATTTCAATTATCGCCAATTGGAAACATTATTTAAATATTAAATAGTTATTAATAATTTTAAAAATATCAATTTGTGAGTATGAATTGCAGCATGTCATACTGGTTTCACATAAGGCAACTAGTTTAGGAAAAATCGACAAGGATAAAATAAATAAATACACTATATTTTTTACCCGGAAAAAGTGAATAATAATTCAAGAGTAGACAATTTTTTTATGATTAATTTACTTTAGATAATCTTTAAAATCTTGTATAAAATCGTAGACTAAGCTTAAAGTGGATTGGATTAGCACAAATTTTCGTAATTTTCATACTAAGATGAGAAATTTTACCAAATTAATTGAATTAAAATTCTAAAAGTAAGTTTTATACACTTTTTGGTATATAGTATTGATGAGTTTTTAAAGAAATATAAAAGAAGATAGGATAAACAATGTTTCAAATGGGATATAGAAAGGAAGAAAGGAACACAATCTTATTATTGTTCACCATTATAAAAATTACATTCAATTGCTTAACTAATCAATAATTTTCATCTTTATATAATACATAGAAAAAAAATCAAAAATTAAAATATCGAATCCTACAAAATTTTATAACAATACTATGTGAAATCTTAATAATCATAACATCAGTTTGATAACTAAAATCTAACATAATTACAGAAATTAAAAAAAAGAATAAAAAAATATTTAAAAAAAGAGTTAAACAAAAGGTCCATCTTCATTATGTTGGGCACATATCATTCTCATCCCATCAACTACTCCACCTCTATTATTTCCCATTTTCAAAGTCACATTTTTTCTATAAATACACAAGAATTTTCCCTAATTTCGTTACTTATCTACCAAATTTTCAGAGTCACATCTTAATTTATGTTGGGCGGATCTCATTCTCATCTCACCAAGTGTTTCCATCCAATTTTATTATTTTCCATTTTCAAAGCTACATCTTAATTTATTGAGTAAATACAGGCTTAAATTACGATGAAAAATAAAAGCACCAAGAGAAAACATATTCTAACATTTAGTAAGTTATTGTTACTTTTTATTTTTATTCTTTTCAAATTTTTAGTTGTCCTTTTTATTTTTCATTTATTTATTTTGCACAAGTAGTTTGTATTTAGTTCTTCATTAAACGAATAAAAAAAAATTAAAAGCACAAAACTTAAAGCTTAAAATTTGATAGGGACATAAGACTATTTGATATTAATATGTTGTTGTATTGCGTTTTCGTTAATAACTAGGTACTTCATCTTGGAGGCGTATACGGCTAGTAGATATTGCTAAAACTATACGTGTACGATCATACGGTTGAATTCTTTGAAAATTCTATATTGGTGGCTATTACTAATGTACGAATACACTTTTAAGTTTCTTTATTACCATATAAAAAATTGGTAATCCTTTGAGTCAATTTTTTATCAACAAGAATTTTTACAATTGACATTGAGATAAAGAAAAAAAAAACACTTTTTAGGTATTTTTTTTAAGATTCAAATTCTTAAATGTTTTTTTTTTAAATAATTAATCCCTTTGTTTTTCTTTTTAGTTGTGAATGTATAATGGTCGTTTTCAGGGATGGATGATGAATCATATCTTGGAGGTGTTCAATTGGCGGCATGTCATGCATCATGGCACATTCACACGCGTGAAAAAAAATATGATGTTGGTTTAAGATACGTTAAATAAGTTTTTGTCTCCCATAAATTAGTGAAGTGGTCCATCTTCATATTAAGAATAAGATATTGTTTATAATATCTTATTACATAGAAAGAGAAAAAAATCTCCACCATAAAATAAGAGTTCTTATACAATAACTTTTAATATTTTTAGAATGATAAAAATAATATATTTTAAATTCTTTTTTACCATGTATCAAGTGGTAGATTTATAAAGTAAAGTTTGCACTAATTTAAAAATTATTTAAAGGTCTCATCTCTAATCGATGTAGGATCTCCAACATATCTACGCTCAACTCGTGCGTGAGACTATAATATTATTTAAGGGTAGTCCGATGGCAGCCCGATAACGGGTGGCCCAATAGGCCTAACAATCTAACTAAGATAAGCTCTAATAACATATCAAGAAGTGGACTTTAAAATGAGGTTTATACCCATTTATAAACTATTAAAAGATCTCATATCTAATAATGTAAAATCTCCAACATCATAACAAATTATTATAATAGAGTATTTAAAATATTAAATTAAAATTTTATTTTAGAGCAACAATTCAATAATATTTTAAAAGATCTTATATCCTAAATGATATAGTAGAACCTAAAAAATATCCTAATAAGATGTTGTGTTAAAAATGTAATTTGCATAAAAAATATTTATTTGTACTCTAATGTGTATGGTTTAATATTAGAAGGGATTTGATTTATTTGATATGGGATAAATTATTTTAATAATTTAATACTTATTATACTCTTTCCCTCTTAAAACAAAATTCAAATATAAAGAAGTAAAATAGTGATTTTTAGCTTTTAAAAAATATCTTACATATTAAATTCTATTTTTCTTAACTTTCTTATTCATACAAAAATGTTCTCATCTACTTAAAAATAAATTATTGTAATTGAAAAAAATAGAAGAAGGAAAAGGATACTATAATATTGTGTTAAATAACTGTAAAAAGCTTGTGGAAAAGATATGATTGTCATTTATAATATCCTTACATTTTATATTGTTCTTCCAATGTCGGGCTATTGTATAAAATATTTATCTTTACGTCTTCGGTCTTGAGTACTTTGACACTAAATATAGTATTTTATTTAATTAGAATTTATAAATCAATTATGCAATGGTTTCCAAATTAAAAAAAATAACTTATCTTGAAGTATTTATCTATATAGATGTTTGGAGGAGATCCAAATATTTCTTACTCATGATTTACTTACGTATAATGTACATATAATATTGTTGTTAATTGTGTTTAGCTACTTATTTGTAATTAGTGGTGTATTAATATTGATTATATAAAAAATATGTCATTTAGAATCATTATTAAGAGGTAATCATGCATGTACTCGTATCAAAATAATATCAATAGTTCGAGTTTACTTCGGTAACCACACAGTACATATATTATATTTAATTTTAATATTTACTATAAAAAAATGTCACAATCAAAGATAATGAAAATCAAGATTATGGTTCAAATCATGAAGAATTCACAAAATCATAAATCAATAAAATTGTAATATGGAGAGTTTACTCTATATGTATATTATTTTGATGAATTGGATATTTGTCTGTTATTTTAAATTTTGTAGAGATAAGAAATAAAAGTTAACGTTAGAAGTTGAAACTGTTTTATCCAAGAAGATCAATATAAAATGACATAAAAAAAATATAATCATTAAGCTTTATCATATAAATAAATTATTGTTTCTAAATAAAAATTATTAAGTAATTATAATTTTAGATTTTTTTTAAAATTTTAGTATTTCTATTTATTTTTTAAAGATTGTATATATATTTTTTATTTGAACAAACCATTTTACTTAAATTGATTAATCTAATGAGTATTAATAAAATTTAATTTATATTTATTTTTCAAAATTTTAAATTTATTTTTTAATTTTAACTACTGTTATGTTAAATTTATGTTTTCACAATGTTTATCTGTACAATATTACTTCAATTTGTAATATTATAGGTTTTACTTTATATTTTATGAAAACTATAAGAAAATGTATTAACATATAAAAACCAACAATAATAAAATGAAATAAATTAGAAACTAATTAAAATAATCTACAAAGTAATTTTTTAAAGACTTTAATATTAATCAAACTAATGTATAAGTTAATTAAATAAGTCAATAATTAATTTGTTGATTTTTGTGTCGGTTTCTTCATATTTGTTAGACATATTCGTATAAATTAGGCGAGCATCACGCATCATATTGAAGACATATCTACTAATAAGTGGATGACCAAGATGCTGGACCACTTTTTGAAGATCAATATTTCTAAAATCTTTGACTTAAAACACTCTTGATAGAAAAAACTATTATATCTTTTATATGCAAAATAAAGAAAAGAAGGACAAGTGATGAAAAGAAGAGACTAAGAAGAATCCACGTAGCCATTTGAAGATATAAAAAATGGTTATAGTTGAAATGATTTTGGTGATTGTGATCATGGGTTGTTTGGGGTTTGGTGAATTGAAGTGTTCATAGTGAAAAGTGTCATCAACAAAATTGAAATGATTGTAAGGGTGAAGATCACGAGAAATGCAAGTAGTAAGAAGAAAAGAGAAGTGTCGGAATGAGTTATCTCTATGATGTTTGACCATGAAAACAGAGTGTGTTCTATGTCATCAACTTTTCATCACCGACCTAAAGCTACTTTGGACGGCGCAGTGTTAGGTATTATTATAATACTTACTTATTTCACCCTAATATTTATGTTATTTTGACCAATTATCTATATTATTAAGGATAACAGTTAACACTTACTACTCAAGATCAAATAATAATTAGTATTCTTAAGAAGCTTTTAACTTAAAGAAAGAGATTGTTGTTTTAGTAACATATATTTCCTCAAAAGAAAGGTGTAATCACCTAGGAACGAATTTTTGCAACTCATTCCAATATATTTCGCGGGTTGAGTTGGGAGTTCTATTTAATGTAGTTAATTAAAATTTTAAATATGATAAACAGATAAAATCTAACTACGGAATAAATATATAATTAAAAATATTTATTATAAAAAGTAATTTATATTTTATTAGATGAATATTATTTATGCATATATTAGATATTGTTGTTGTTTTCTAAATATTGAAATTATTTATTTTAAAGTATTTTTACCTGAATAAATGATTATTGTTTCTAATTATCCAACTTGATATCAAATTAATTTGATTTTTTCCTGATTTCTTTTCCCTTTTTTATTGTATTTTTAAATTGCATTTATTTTGATATTTTAAAATATATTTAATATATAGAAATGAGTGTACCTTGAAATCATAGTAAAGAGATGGTTAAAATAAATAAATAACTAACCAGTGAACTCGTACCGAACTCATTTATTCTATTCAGTTGCTATGTAAAAGAAAGTAAACTTACTAAATTTAATTGGATTAACTAGAATATTAAACTAATGCATCCAATATAAGCTACTTACATTTCTATTATCAAGATTCATATCCTTAACCATTTGGTCGAGAAACATTTTGTCATTTATGTGACTTTGGAAAGAGTAAACATTTACGGTGCGTTTGCTTTTGCGAAGAAAGTTAAGCTTTCTATTATATTTTATAATAAATATAATAATTTGTTAATGTTTTATATTCATATTATAATTAAATAAATATAAAAATTGTATAATATAAACTAATAATAATAATAATAATTAAAACAATAATAAATTTAATAAAGCTATAAAATATTAATAAAATATTAATAATAAATTTATAAATAATAATAAAATTAAGATAGTTATAAAAATAAAATACTAATAATATTAATTTAAAAACTAAATATAATAATAAAATTATAAATAATAATTGTAATAATAAAATTAATAAAAATCATAAATAATAATTATAATAATAATAAATTAAAATTATACTAATAGTCAAAATAAATTTTTAAAATAATATTTTAATTTTTAATTTTAATTTTAAAATAATTGATACTTTTATGTTTTATCAATTAAAATAATAATAATTTTTCAATCTATCCAATAAATTAATTATATTTAATCTTAAATTATTTTTAATTATAATTTCATTTATTAGAAATTATTTTATCAATCACACCTATCACATCACTCACAAGCTTTTATAGACTTTCGCTTAAATTCTCACAATCTTTCCCTTAGTCTAAACAATCCAACTTTTCATACATTTTCATCTCAAATCAATTCAAATTCGCTCTCTCAAATCTCTTCTCCAATCCAAACAAAGCCTTAGTGTGCGCCTAATACAATGAAAAAGCTTAATATATATCTTTGATGAAAATTGAAAGAAAAATAAAATATTTTAGTCCTAATAAAACGTATTTTAAGTTTTACTTTAATTTTCTAAAAACAAAAACAGAATGTGTTTAAAATAAATGTCTCTTTGTTTCTCATTTATCATACAAGACGAAATTATAGAGAAACAAAAAATATGAGTTTCTTCAAGAGTCATTTTCTCCCTGTTTTAGTGATCGTGTAAGATTAATTAGGATCAAGTTACCCATGTGTATAAAATATAATAGATAATTGACCAGAGTAGATATCTATGATAATAAAAAAGTAATTAAATAAATGAAAATTTAAAATAAAATTAAAAAGCTTAATGATAATATGAATAATATTAAGTTAAAGATATAATAATCAAGTAATAAATTAAGTATTTTTTAAGTGATTCAAATTCTTAAATTTTTTCTTACAAACAAGATTTGAAATCACGTTTAATATTCGTCGTTCTTTAAAATATAGTATTTTTTAATAACTATGAGAATATCAACTTAAAGATATCATATAGACTAAGTAATATATTTAGTATGTTTTAAATATCTTAAATTCTAAAGAAAAATATTATGGTAAACAATATCTGAAGTTACATCTGATACATGCTATTACTTGTTTGATATTAATATTTTCCAAGCAACACGTGAAGTAATGAAAGAATGAAAATTTAAAATAATAAAATAGACCTAAAACAAATCACATATAAAAATAAAATAATTATTTTCAACCTTGTAAATCTTTAAAATGGAAAACTAATTTTGAAATTTAAAGAAAAAATCATGTGAAATTTCTCCTTTTCATGACTTGGTAAGGATGAATGCTAAATATTGATGTTTAATTATTAATTAATTATCAATATTTTATTACTATTTAGTTTTTTTTATGTCTACTAATTTATTTATATTTAGAGAAATAACCTTAAATTTGGGTCGCAAATGTTTATCCCAATTTAAAATTATAATATTTAAATATTAATGAGTTTACTTACACTGATGGAAGAGTTTTTAATTTAAGTAAAGTTTAAAAATATAGAAGAGATAAGGAAATATCACCTTACTCAAAAATGATGTGGAAATTATGTATTTGAAGAAAGAAGAAAGATAATAAGGGAAACATTATTATTATTAGTAGTATTTTTACTTTATTGTATTATATGGAAAATATAGATTTTCACCTTTTTTCCAACCCATATTAATTCTTTCATCACACACATGTTTAAGATGATGCTTATTACAGCATCTAGCTACTTTATTACACAAAGCTGAAAATGACGACTCAGAAAAAAAAATAATTTGTAGGACCTAAAAAGACTTCAATAGCCATATCTTCTTAGCTTTAAGTGACATTTAGTGTTTAAAAGTACTGCATTTTCTCATAGCATTAAATTTGAGACAACCTAAAGATTGTGATATGAGTGCTTGTTTACAGCACTACGTAGGATAGCACTTTCAAATAATAACGCTATCTTACCCACTTGTACAAAATGATCAAACAATATATATATATATTTGTAGGTTAGCTAATTCCTAAACTCTTGTAATTGATACAAAAAAAGTTAAATACTAGAAATCAAAAAACAGAAAATAATAAAACAAACTTTATATGTCGTCTTATTACTTTGCTCCCATCAAACTTCTCTTTATTCAAAATGGGATTCAACATCATAAAAGTTCCAAAATTCTAGAAATTGTCTCACTCCAATGAGAGCATCTAGATGTTGGATGTTTTCTCGCATGATCAAGGAATTCTCAAAACCTTAAAAATTCAGACAAGGTAAATTACCTTACTCAAATCTTAGTTAAGAAGTTTAAAAAATAGAGCTCTTTTTCTTGTATTGACTTTTATAGCATCATTTTTCATTTTTCTTTGATTGTTAAGTTTGAAGGACGGAAGTTGTATGTTATGCTTAAAGTTTTATGATTATATATAAGAGTAAAGTTATCTGGTGAAAAACTGAAAAATAATATGAGTAACATTTGCATGGGATATTTTTTAGTAATTTGGGAAAATTTTGAAACACATTAGTTGCATCAGTGTTCAGTGCATGTAGAATTGAGATTAGCCTTTGCATGTATCTTTGATGTTTACAATAAGTATGTAGGATTCTGAACAATATTAGTTGTGTGTGTATTTGACGTTTCTATAATTATATCAAGTCCAAAATTTTTATTTTATCAGTACAACTTGAGTTTTTTCATATTTGCTTAAATCTAAACCTCCATTAAATCATAAGACACATGTAAAATCAACTCTCAGCTTAGAAAGAAAAGGTCCAACAATTTTGAGATCGGTAAATATTTTGAAAACATAAAAAAAATAGTTATATCTAAATATTAGGGTATTTATACTGAAATTTTTGTATAATCACTTAAGTAAAAATACCATCAGATACTCTCACTCTAAAGAAGGTAGACGTGCTTGAGTTGAGTATCATTAGAGTCACTCTTTAAGAGTGTTTCTTTTGATTTCCATGCTTAGCGGAATTAGTTTCGATTAAGTGAAACTTTATCTAAGTGACTTTTGGTTGGGTTTTTCTAATTGTATTTATTATATATACATATATTTTATGCAAACGTGTTTGATTGTTTAAGTGAGTGTTTGATTGTATACGTGAATGAATACTATTTTTAATTAATTATATAGTGATATATGTAGATTTATATAAATATGAAATGATATATTTATGTATGATATCTGACTTTTAAGGTTACAAATCTAAAATGATGTGTGAAATACAATTATTTTTAAATATTAAACAAAAATCTATATTATAATAAAAGTTTCCAAATGATCTAACTACATAGATTAAGATATTTTAGTGAGGAAAAGGTAAAAAGAAAGTATCTTATATATGTCGTTGAAGTTTGAATGATTGAATCAAAGTATTAAAATATCTTTTAAACCACCTTAATTTATATAGTCGAAGTTGATTATGACATTACTTAAAAATTTCTTTTGTTAATCTAACCTGAGTCATATTTATCTTTATGTTGTTGATAATTAGCATATGATAATGTAATTATTAATGCTATGTTGTATTCTTATCTATTCATAGGTTACCTTCTCATCAATAACATTAAAAACGTTTATTTTAAAGAGTATTTAAATTTAAACTAAATTAGTTAGATAATTTTTGTTTGTTTATTTTTTTCACATAATGAAAACTCACCGAGATTCATGTCATTATTTGAATGTCGTACATTGACTAGGATCCAAACAGCTTCTCCATAACAAGAGTAGTAGGTTAGGCCCAAACAACCTTCACCTTTTCAACTCAATTCGTACCATGCCAACAGATACCTGTAAGGGCTAATCATAATACTTATGAACGGAAGAAAAAATATTATATCAACTTGGCCAACAAAGTCAATGGTGAGAGTTATGTGTACTACATTGCTTAGGTCCGTATTGAAAACCATGATTTCACGTGCATCATGGGCAAGACAAAACACTCATGTAATATTTTTTTATTAAAATTTATTTTCCATCACTTCATTCATTATATTTGTTATTTATTTTTTCCAGATTTGTTTTTATTATCAAATTTTTATTTCGTGCGCATGCAATGAAGCATGAAGCCAAAATAGATGTACGTTTTTGCTTTGCCATTTGACCTGGAGGGCATCCTTACACAGCTAGGCTGAGATGGACCATAAAACCTAGTGCCAAGATGCTCAATTACAATGCTTTCAAGCACTTTTAGTGACAGATTAATTATCATCCAATATATAAAAACAGTTTTAATGGTTAGAATTTTATTCAGTCATTTTTGTGAGAAGCCAAGTGCCATGAGCCATACGCCGGACATTACATTGTCATTGAGTACCCGCATGAGAAGGCAAGGCAACATGGGCAGATCCTAGCTAGGGTTAGCAATGAAATACTCTACCTCTTCATAATGAATATTTAACATTTTTTTATCACCTCTTCAAACTTTCTTCTTTAATATTTAACATTTTTTTATCAGGCAATAATAAGCTATTCATGTAATTTCATAATTCATTGTGATGTTTGTTAAAATTTAAATTAAGAGACGAAAGCCAGAAGTAAAAAAATAAAAATAAAAAGTTTAGGGACCAAAATAGGTAATCAACCCTTCCTATGTTTATATTATGAGGGAAGGAAGAGACATGATTGGATTTTTTTTCTTTTTCAATAAATATATATATATATATATATATATATATATATATATATATATATATATATATATATATATATATATATATATATATAACGGATATCTTTCTAGATCAATAATGCATATAAAGTTGGTATCACATAAAACAAAAAAGTTGGACTGTTGATAGCATTTACTTCCTTAATCCATCTTCAAGAAAAGAATGACAACTTTTTTTAGTAAGGAAAAATATATAATATACCCAATCCTTGTATATGGACCAACAATAATTAATAATGAAACACTTTATTGAGTCCTACGAAGTTTATCTTCCTCAAAATATCTAACAAACATAAATTATTATGATATATTTCTAAAAGTATTTGGTTTGTTCAATAAACACAAAAAAATTTATATATATATATATATATATATATATATATATATATATATATATATATATATATAT
>Ga0209489_106659_pt1 | contig 18290 bp, 7 predicted proteins | sample SiratrowhiteBW_FD_187527 | JGI IMG/M metagenome (GOLD analysis project Ga0209489, IMG submission 187527) | Root nodule microbial communities of legume samples collected from California, USA - Siratro white BW (SPAdes) (version 2) | ecosystem: Host-associated > Plants > Roots > Nodule | place: USA...
TATATGTATATATATATATATATATACATATATATATATGTATATATATATAACTTAAAATTAAAATTATATTATTATGTTGTGTTACCATATTGGGTTGGGCTTATCAAGTTTAAGACAATTGTTATTATCGTCGCCTTTTTTATCTAACTTCACCCCACTTTGTTTTTTTAATTTTATATTTTTTTTGGTAAAAAAAATCTTTCAAAAATATTAAACTCGAATAAATTACTTTTTGAAACTGAATTTAATTTAAATGTATCATCTTCACTCATGAATACAACTTTTATGGTGCATACAAAAACACAATACTAAATATTTTCCACCACAAATAAAAAATTTCACTAAACATACACTCGCATCAATAATTTCAAATTAAAATAATTTCTTTATAGACATTATCTCGTCTCCTTATTGCTCTCTCAGGTCTTGTTTTGGCTAAAATAAAAACAAGTTAAAAAGGGAGAGTTCAAGAAAAAGAATGAATGAGTTAAAAAGGAGTGAAAGGAAAGAAAATAAAAAAGAATAATACATCATAACTATAATGGTACTACTTTAGTTAATTAAAAACAAATGGTTAAAAGAAATAAAAATAAAATGAATAAACTAAATCATCTTATTCACAATATTTCACACTTTTTTTACTACATGTAAATAGAAATGTCAACAAATGCATTCAAAACTCTTTTAAGAACTTATCTATCAAGCCAATAAACATATTCAAACCCTTTTTAGGAACTTAATCATCAATACCTATATCATACAAGTCACCACACCCTTCCATTATATTACAATAAAATTCTTATTCATTTGTTACTATAGTCTCTACTAATTTTGTTAATTTAACACTCAACTCGTATTGGTGGTTTCTTCTCTTATCTTGTTTTGAAGATCAATGGCAATAAATGAAAGTAGTCAAAAAAATAAGTTATGTCTTGCAATTCAATTATAACTAAGGTTAGAATTTTGATGTTTGCATACTTCAGAAAAAACTTATTTAGCATCATTATTTAGCATCATTATAACTTAAAGGTTCTATAGTATAGGTTGGTTAAAGTTATCATGTTGTGTGTTTTTAATAAAAATAAAAGTGTTAATGCATAATTATGTTTGTAATACTTAAAAAGGAAACTTTAAACAATTACTTAATAATATTCAATTAAAAAGGGTCATTATCATTCTTTTTAAATAATTATAGTCAATGACTTCTTATGTGACATCTCATGTATTATACTCATACTTGGACTTCATTTGTCATAAATAAATTGAAAATTATATGCAAATGGATATAAATTTATAGTCCATAAATCAAATATTAAAGTAATTTAAAAGAAAATAAATAATCACATACTAAGTTTTTGAATCCTAAATCTACCCCAACAAATACAAAAGAAAGAAGAGACTTAGACTCAAAACAATCATTTATACTCATCCATACACACTATAACCCAATATATATGTCAGTGAGTCACTTAACAAGATTTGCGTGAAGAATCTTGGTGAGTTTCCTCTTGTAGAACTACTTGAGAGTCCTATCATATATTGGGTTCATTATCTGAGATCTTGATCAACATATCTATGTGTTCTTCCTTGGGCTTCTCTTTTAAACCTTTTTACATGTTTTTTCCTCCTCCTTCAAGATGTCATCCAACAAATCTACAGCAGTGGATCCACTTTCTTGCACTTCTTCTAACTAGGGTTAGATGAGAATATAGGTGAACAACATGTATCATTGTTTTTGAAGCATGTTGAGTAGGAGGTGCAGTCTTTACATTCCTCTAACGAGAATTGAGTCTTGTAGATGATAGAATGAAAAAGAATTAGATAATTTAAGAATCTTGTAGATAATCATTATATAAAAAAAAAAACTATGCATACAAATTAAGATCCAAGTTAAAAGAAAATAAGTAGCACAAGCAAATCAACTTGAAAGTATACTAGGAAACAAGTATCCTGTAAATTGAAATAAGTTCATGATGAAATAACAAACACCAAGTAACATGAAGAGAAGTGATGTGAGCATATACGAAAAAAAAATCTAAAAATTTGGGAGAAGAAGTTTATTAAAAGTAGATTACAAGAAAAAAAGTACAACAATAATGTCAACTTGTATATGAAATTTAAACAATAATACAATCTTTTGGATAAGCTACAGGCATACAAATTTAACATAATACAAGCTAATTAATAAAATACAAGTTTAATTTATAGTTTTTATCATTTATAATTATACTTTTTCATATTGGGTAACACTAACGCAACCCAATTATGAATTCCAATACTCTCATCATGATTTCAAACAAAAACATTTTATATATTGATTCATTAAAAGGTAAAAAAAAATTAACATCTTAAAGGCATTCCAAAAAAATTATTGCAAGTTCCAATCCTCCAATAAATAAGAAAACCCTTCCAACACATGCTCACAATGGTAGAGATGCTTCGGTGGCGGTCAATGTGATAATGCTCCTAGCGCGATGAGCCCTCCTCGACGAAAACCTTTGAGTGTTACTTTCTTCGAAAACGATCCTATTTGATAAAACGAAATGATGATGGAGGTTTCCTTTGTGATGAAAGTAACAAAGAAAAAAACATAAAATTGATGTAGTACCGAATGAGTGGCATGAGTGGTTTAGCAGTTGCAAGCAAATGAGCAACAAGAGTAAAAGAAGCAACGACAACCATATAATGGTTGATGATTAAGGTTTTAGGAGAAATGTGTTATTTGGGAGGGAAATAGTGGTTGATGATTAAGGTTTTAGGAGAAATGTGTTACTTTGGGAGGGAGACGAAAAAATTAGTGATGAATGAAATAAAATAGAGGATGATATGAGTTTAAAAGATCTTAATTTAATTATATAAAATATATCGTTTTAAAAATTTTAATTATAAAAATATTTTAATTTACAAATTTTTAAAGGAATTAATATTAAAGTTTTAGAAAAAAAGTATAAAAAACTAAAAAATATAAAAATTGAAACTAATATATATATATATATATATATATATATATATATATATATATATATGAATACCTAAGTAATTTTATATATATTAGCGTAATTTATTAATTAAAATTAAATGCTTAAGTTATATATAAGTACATAAAAATAAATTTGATAAAATTTAATATAAAGCATATATTTTTTTTATTTTAAAAAATAAATCTTAAAATGAGTAAAAAAATATAAAAAATAAAATATACATGAAATTAATTATATCATTTTTAAACTTTATCTTATTTACAAATACACACATTTTCAACCTTAAATATATTCCAATTTATCTTTAAACTTTACCTTTTGAAAATTAGACACCTAAATTTTTATTTCCTATATGATTAATCTTTAAAGCTTATCAATTTTTTTTTATAAAATATGTTTTCTAAACTTTTCAACTTAAATCATTTTCATTAAATGTTAACATAATAATAGTTAATACATTTCTTACATAAGTTAAATTACTTATTAGCTATTATGATAATAAATATTAAACGTTATAAATTCAAGTTTTTACTAATTAACTAATATATTAATATTTATAAAATACTTATTAGTATCATGTTTACTAATTAACTAGATATTATTTTTTATTAAAAAAATATCTAAATATTAAAATAATTAAGTAATATATAATTTATTAAAAATAAATATATTATTATTTATTAATTAAATAATAAAATAAATATATGTATAAATTTAATAGTTAATAGATTATTATTTACAAAACTAATACCTTAATATTTTTTCATAAAATAATTCATACATTAATTATTATTAATTAAATAATTTATATATTCATATTATTATAAAAATATTTGTTAATTAAAAAATAATTAAATTACTATTTATTAATTAAATAATAAGTATATTAATATTTTTAGTTATATAGTTAATAGATAGTTATTTACAAAAATTAATAAATTAATATTTATTGATGAAATAATTCATACATTAATATAATATTAATTTATATAAAGATATTTATTAGTTAAATAGTTTATATATTAATAGTTAAATAATTAAGACATTATTATCTATTACTAATTAATTATTAATTAATTATTAATTAATTAATTAATTATTAAGAATTTATATATTAATTTTTTTAATCAATTAATTATTAAACTAATATTTTAATTAAATTAATAATACGTTAAAATATATTAATATCAATAGTTTTTATTAGACAATTTACCAACGGATACTTTGTACAATACGAAAATAAACATGATCTAAAACTTTGTCCATTCGACGATACTCAAATCTTACCAACAGATTTTTTGTTGAGAAGGATTAATATTCGTCGTTTATCAATAATTCTTAATTTTCTTATAATATACCTAATTTATTATGTAAGTTAATGAGTATGGGGTTTTAACTTTTTTTCACCCCATACGAATTTGGCCAAACTAGATGTAAAGGGCTTGTTTTGCTTCTTTTTTTATGTAAGTTAATGTTTTTAAAACTTTTTTTTTTTATCTAATCATGTTTTAATCTATTTCTCTTGTTATTTTTTATTCATCAAATAATATTGATACTTAATGTTCTCCTGAGATCCTTATTAGGAGATTAACTAAGTAGAAATTAAATTGTTTAAAAATTATTAAGTAGAAATTAATTCATCCTCATATCCATGCATTTTGTGTGATCCAAAACTGTATCTCTCCCTTAAATCCATAGTCTTTCACATATAACTGAAAACAAACGGAACATAAAAAGATGAAAAGAAAAAAAATTCAAAGAAAGTTACACATAGTTCCAAGTGTTCCTCTTTTTAAACTTAATGGTACTATATCTAAGACAATAGATTCATATACATATGAAATTAGAAAATCCAACAATTGGATATTGAAAATGAAATAAAATGTACAAAAATAGCATAATCTCTTACCATGTGTTTGATGAAAACTTCATAATTTCAAAGAAATTAAAATACATTCAATTTTAAACTGTTTAATTTATAAAATATTATGTCTATACAAGAAAATTTAAATTAATTGAGTTTTAATTTTTTTATTTATATAAAGTATTTAACTTACCAATTAATAAAAAATGTATTTGTTGATGGTAATTTTCAATCTATTTTTTAATATTTTTTTAGCTAAAGTCTTCCAAAAACCTTTTTTTTTTCAAAAATTATGGCCAATATGAGTGGAAAAATAATCCCAACAAAGTGAATAAAAAAAAAACTCTATTACCTTGGATTGAAAAACCTTTACTTGTATAGACTAAAAAATAATCTCACTCAATAAAAATTTGTAATTAATATCAACAAAAAGTAATTCATCTAACTTAAAATTCTAATTAACATCAACAAGAAGCAGTTCATCTAACTTGGACTAGAAAATTCTAATCAAATTATCAAGAAATAATTTGAAGTTACATTGACTAAAAACAATAACTGTAATAAACATCCGTCTATCATTAATTAAAAAGTAATAACTAAATAATTTTATTTAAAATAAATAAAAAATAATATATATGAAGATTCACGTATATCTAGAATAATAAACATAAACATAATAAGGAACAAACTTTTATTGAGACTTAATAAATAATTAGTCATCCAATCATGAGAATTTTTTTTTTCCAAATAGTACGGTTCTAAAAAATATTCTCAAACGACGTACTATTTACTATATTTACTTAAATAACGCCGTTTATTGTTCATGGTCAAAATCGAATTTTAAATTTTATTTTGACACGTTATTACAAAAATTAAGTTACAATTTGATTTTTAGGAAATCTAAATTTGACTTAATTTTTTTTTTATAAATTTATTTATCCATTTTGTAAATATTATTGTTTTTTTTCTTCTAATTTGAATTTATTATTTCTCTTATCATTTTAATAAATTATATTTATAATATTCATTTTAAATTTCAATTAAATCATTTCAAGAAACAAACTTTCTAATACATTTAAATAAACGCACATTTACAGTATTAACTTAAATAATTAATTTAAATTACAACTTAAATTTTCAATTTTTATTATCAAATAATTTTATCACAATTAAACAACTTAAAGTTTTATTAATTTTAAATAACAAAGTTTTATTATAAAAAAAGTAATATTTTTCAAAAATACTATATTACTTAAAAAAAAATGTAACACGTTTTCTCACTAACAACGCAACTTAATTCAATATATCATTTCATATATTACATAGTTAACACAATACATTTATTAAAGTTATTACAATATTTAATAAGTGTGTAAAATTTTCATAATTTTAATTAATATATTATTTATTTCCCTTTTAGAGAAATTTATTTCTTTATTTTAAAAACTCTTTTATTTTTTTGCTTCAATGAAATAAACTTTACAAATATCATTAAACCCAGATTAAATATATTTATTCAATTTTAAAATATTTATTGCACTTGACAAAAACATATATCATTCATCTACTGCAATAAATTTAATTTCATAAATATGTATGCATTATTTCATATTCTATATAATTAAATTACTAAATACACTCAAATCATTAGTTTAAAAGAATATTTAAAGTATTAATTTTATTATCAAATAATTTAATATTTTTTACAAAATCTTAATGTTAACTAAATTTAAGAATTTATTTAAATTATTACAAATATTGTAAAACAGTATTATATCTGGAAATTTTTGGGAACGCGATACTTGAGAACATAATAGTCTTCCCTCTCACTCCTTACTCAACTCACCATTAAAACACACTCCACGTACCACTCACTGTTCACCTTTTCACATTCTCAACACTCCATAGCCTCATTCTTCAACCATCCTGTTCTGTCATCATAAATTAACATAATTTACAGTCAATAATAACGTTTTTGCAAATAATAACACAAATAAATGCAGCTTAATAATTAAATTAATAATAACAAAAGTGGCCACTCCTTCATCCCTCAGACCAACAACCAAACCCGTGAACCGCTTCCAAATTCAGAGTCACGAGACAAAAACCACAGCCATCAGATTCACACCACTCCCATCTTTCTAATACAAAAACAAAATCTAAATTATATCAATTATGGATTACCACATACACCTATAAATACCTTCCACCATCACTCATTCAACCAACATTCCAATATGAATAATCTCTTCTTGCTCTCTCTCACCCTCCTCCTAACCCTCTCCGCCGCCCACCGCAAACCCCCGCCCGTCGCCGCCCACCGCAAAACCCCGCCCGTCGCCGCCGGCAAATCCGTCGCACCGGAGATCCAACAAGCCTGCGCCGCCACGCGATTCCCGGAGCAATGCCAAACCTCTCTCTCCCAATACCCTAAACTCCCGCCCAACCCCTCCTCTCTCCAGTTTATCCAGTCCGCCATCGCCATCTACTCCGAAAACCTCGCCACCGCGCAGTCCATGGTGAAGTCCCTCCTGGACAACGCTGGCGGCAGCCGCAACCTCACCGTGGCCGCCTCCACCTGCTTGGAAGTATTGGACAACTCTAATCACCGCACTTCCCTCGCCAGCGACGCGCTGCCACTAGGCAAAATCAAGGACGCGCGCGCGTGGCTGGGCGCCGCGCTCGCGTACCAGTACGACTGCTGGAACAGCCTCAAATACGCGAACGTGTCTGCGGCCGTCGGCAAAGCGATGGCTTTCATCGACTCCCTCGAATCTCTCTCCAGCAACGCCCTCAGCATGGCCTTCTCGCTCGACGCCTTCGGAAACGATACCGCTTCGTGGAAGCCACCCGTCACCGAGCGCAACGGCTTCTGGGGCAACGTCGCCTCCGGCGATTCCGCCCCCGTGGGAGGTGTTCCTCCCAATTTGAAACCTGACGTTACGGTTTGTAAGAACGGAGCTGACGGCTGTTATAAGACCATACAAGAGGCCGTTGACGCTGCGCCAGATAACGGCGACGGGACAAAGAGGTTTGTCATACTTATAAAAGAAGGAGTTTACAAGGAGACGGTTAGGGTTCCGTTAGTGAAGAGGAATGTGGTGTTCTTGGGTGACGGCATTGGCAAGACGGTCATAACCGGTGATGCTAACGTTGGACAACAAGCCATGACAACTTACAACTCTGCCACCGTCGGTACGTTTTCAATTATATACTTAAGGGTAAATTGGTCATTTTTCCCCTAAGCAGCTCTTCCAAATAATGAAAAATCACTTTTCTTCTCAAATGTGTAAAAAAGTATAATTTACTACATTAACTTTACTGCTTAACATTAATTTGGTACTAAAAAAATTAGAATGCAGAAAATAGTTTCATAAAACTTAACTCACTTTTTACATATTAAAATATTGGATAATAATATTTTTATTTTTTCTAAATTGACACTATTTATACTTTCAGGAATTAAAATGATTATTTAACTTAATTTTGTAGAATAAGTTACATTTTTATAATTGTATGAAAAATGTAAACTAATAATTTTAAAACTTAAAAATATTTATCTTTAATATAAAAAGAGTGACACTGTAGTGCTTTTAAAATCAAGTGCAACTTTAATAAATAAAAGGAGATGTGAATGTAATTTACTTTATAATTTTTTTAAAGGAAGAACAATTGAATTATGTGAAAGATGTGATTTTTGACATAACTATGACGATGGCAGCTATTCTTGGGGATGGATTCATGGCAAAGGATCTGACAATCGAGAACACGGCTGGTCCTGACGCACACCAAGCAGTGGCATTCAGATCAGACAGTGATCTTTCTGTGATTGAGAATTGCGAATTCTTGGGCAACCAAGACACTCTCTATGCTCACTCCCTCCGCCAATTCTACAAGTCCTGCCGCATTGAGGGCAACGTGGATTTCATCTTTGGAAACGCTGCTGCAGTTTTCCAAGATTGTCTCGTCCTGGTTCGTCCCAGGCAACTGCGTCCAGAGAAGGGCGAGAACAACGCTGTCACTGCACATGGCAGAACAGACCCTGCTCAACCCACAGGCTTTGTTTTCCAGAACTGTGTCATTAATGGCACTGAGGAGTACATGGGTTTGTATCACGGCAACCCTAAGGTGCACAAGAACTATTTGGGTAGGCCTTGGAAGGAGTATTCTAGAACGGTTTTCCTTAATTCAGAGTTGGAGGTCATTGTGACACCCCAGGGTTGGATGCCATGGAGTGGTGACTTTGCCCTCAAGACCCTCTACTATGGGGAGTTTGGGAACAAGGGACCTGGTTCTGATTTGTCTCAGAGGGTGTCCTGGAGTAGCAAGATCCCTCAAGACCATGTCCTAGCCTATTCAGTGCAGAATTTCATTCAAGGAAATGCTTGGATTCCATCATCATCATCGTAATTAATGGAAATGCGGGACTTTTTATTCATCCCCTCTGTAAATCACCAATTATCAATCGATACAATAAAAATACCTTTCCAGTTAGGAAGAAATTTTAAATCAATTTGAGTCATCCCACTCACTTTACTGGCTTCACTATATGGATGATTTAGAGTGTTTGGTTATCAGTTAAAATCATGGAAAACAACGTTGAACTGAATCATATATATTCAAAATCTTGTTCATCGATCTTATGCTTTAGAAAATGGGAATTTTCTTTTGCCTGTATCATTACAAACGGGATTTCGAAACACGATACTCTGTTCTAAGTTTACATGTTCCCCTAATATATATGGGTTGGGAATACTCCAATTCTTAATTGACAGTTTTGCTATACGTAAGAAATTGAAAGAAGAAACCATTTTAAGAAAGTTTATGCGAAAGATAAATTATTGTAAACATATCAATTTTATTTATTTATTTTAATTTTTAAACCATCAATCAAGTATGCACAAGTGGGTGTTTGCATAGCTCGACATGTTGAAGTAAATTTGTTCCTTCTAGCACTTTCCGTCCAAAGAAAACACAATGTGGAGGGAGACCATTATGGGCACCACGATCTTCTAACAAAACCACTGATTTTTCAATTTCTATAATTGTTACATGAACGAAACTTTCAAACCATCTTCCATTATCCAAATGTCATGAAATAAACAGAAATGTTTTGTTGTATATAATTAAAGCAAATATTTGGCGGTGAGAAGGAGGTTAGAAATGGTGACCTTTATTGAAAGAGGTTAATGGGTGTAGTACAAGTGGCAGCCGTTGGCCTCTACTTTGAGCTTTGGCAAAGGGGTCATTTAGTTGGTTATGTGACCCATTCCTATTAATAAACTATCCATGTTCACATAGACTTGCACGTGAATGACAAAGGAATCTGAGCTCAGACAATGGTAGGAGCACTCGGGAATTTGATAAAGAAACTACTCTGCCTGGTCATTTTCACATGATTTAACTTTTAACCACGGACGCAACTATAGGCAGCTGCTTCCCCTACTCTCTTAATTATATTTAACTTTTAAAATATAATTTTTATGGATAGGTATCTAATAATGGTTTTATACACAGTGACCAACAACAGTCCACAGTTATACCTACCATAACCATTTTCATTGACTTGAGCACTGCAGAATAGCACCACTATTCTTGTTGACACGAGGATCTGATAGTGTTGGCAGTAGTCACATGTTGCGGAAAGGTCTTCAAAATTATTTCAAATCAAAAAATTGAATGCTTCACAGTTCACGTGAGAGTTTGTTCACCACTCATCCACAGCAATACTATTTCTTTTCCAAAAGCTATAATTCTTGGAAGTTTTTGAGACTGGACAAAACTATATATTTTCATAAATTTGTCCCAGTACTTAGGCTATGTAATAAATAAATGAAAGGATGGGCATAGTGCTATCTTCACCAAAATTTGCATTGATGCAGTAATGCTATTTTTTGGGGTGTGGCTAGGCACTGTAATAGGAATCAGTGGTTTCTCCACTACCTGCACTACCTGCTTTAGGATGAATAAGCAATATAGGGCGTATCCACTTCCTATACAAATGCTGTTATTATTCCTCACAGATCAATATAATAATGACCAGGTTTGTTGGTTCCATGTGTACTTGGAATGTTTGTGGCTAATAATCACCCATTGAACTAGTTTGTCAGAGAGTGGTTCTGCTAATAGAATATAGTTGAATAATATGTGTGTTAGTTCAACCATTTTCATCTGTCCCCGACCATTATGTGTGTTGAATTTAAACCTGAACCACAACTGTACCAAAAAAGCCTGAGGCAGAATCCCACTTATCATTGTTGTAATAATCCCAATATTGTAAGTGTATTAAGTGTAACAATTAAAGTCATACAATTTTGCTTAATTTTAAATATTTGCATATTTCAGCGTCTTCTTTACGTGTTTTGTTATTGTTTTTTTAAATGAGTTATATTATTATTTTATTACGATGGTAAATTTATTTTCTTTTATCTTTCAGTCCAACTAAATGAGAAATAGTAGTTTGACACTACCGATGTTAATAACATTCATTTTACACTCTATTATGTTAATAAAATATTATATACTAATAAAGTAATAATATTTTATTAGTATCAAATGGCTACTAATGATGTCAAATTATCTTCATTTTTAAAGTAAATCCTCAGCAAATATATTTTTGTCTTTAAACACTAATTCAATGCCATTTGATATTAATAGGTGAGAATATCTTAAAGTAAAATTATGTCAGGCCGGAACTATTTATGCATTTTTCTGACTTTTCTTTTTCTTTTTTAATCTGTAAATTTATGATACATAAAATTGTAAATCTTTATGTTAACTTTTCCAAGGACGGAATCTACTTGATTCAGTAGAGATGGATGGTTAGTCTCTGAGTGGAAAATTTATCTTGATGGTCTGAATTCTAAACGAGCTAAATTTTTTCTCTAAATTAGTTATATTGAATTAACGAGTTACTTTGACTTATCTTAAAAATAAAAATATTAAAAAAATACTTCTAGGTTTTAAAATTTAAAAATAATATATATATATATATATATATATATACTTTTGAAATTTAAATTATAAAAAGATAATTTCAATTTTTAAATGTAGCTAATTAGTATATAATAAAATATAGTTTTTTATTTTCTTCAAACTATTCATTTTAAAAGTAAGTCTACCTAGTCTGATTTGTTTAAATTTATTTGAATAAAAGGTTTAAGTTAAATCAAAATTGATCTGGTTCAATTTAGTTTTTCTTTAAACTTTGTCTTATTAATTAGTGAATGAGTTCAGGCTTTTCCTATTTTTTCTTAAATTACTATACATAATTACAAATTTATTTTGATGTAACATTGTATTCATATTTTGACTTTAAAAATGTACTTTTAAGTTTTCTGTCATAAAATATTTAACTCTTTCATAATTTTTTAAAATGAAATATTTTATTATATTTTTAATAGGTTGTTTTCTTAAGTTAGTATTTTCAAAGTTACAAATGATTTGTTAGCGCTTCCTTTATATTGATTTGGTTTTAAGTGATTTAATAGCTAATGAATATGTATTCTTTTTAATGGAGGAAAGCCTGACAACTTATATATTACATAAATACCTTTTTCTCCAATCACTATTATTTTTTATTTTTCTCACTTTGTCTTGAGGTCAACCAAAATTTACTTTTAAAGCATAAGTCCAATGAAAAAAAAAATACTCTTTTTTTTTTATTTTCCAAATATCCAAAGCTAAAATCTTCTTTAATAATTATTCACTACTATTGTTATAAAAGATATTTAATAATTAATATACATAATTTCAATTTAATATAAGTTTTGAAGTTTTCTACAATTATATTATTAAAATAAAGATCAAGTCATTGCAAAATTCAGGAAAGCTCTTCATGGCATGAAAAAAGATGATTAACATTTGTAATATTCGATCTTAATATATATATATATATATATATATATATATATATATATATATATATATATATATATATATATATATGTATATATCATGTTTTTGGATTTACAATACCCACAAGTGATTTTTCTCTAGCTTTGAAATTGAATCGATGAGATTTGTCATCGTACATGATCAGATTGTAGAGTAGACTCAGCACACACACCAAAATAGAGTGTAGAAAAGACCATATTCATTCAAAACTAAAGCAGAATAATTTTCTCCCTTTATGCCATTTTTCTGCACCAAGAAAATTATTAACATTAACAAGAAAGGTAGAAAGCTAAATTTCAGATGTCACAGATGAGAAAGTGATATTGTGGCAATGGCAGGTGGTGTTGGAGTATAGTAAGACTCATCATCAGTCCAATTGGTTTCACCCCAATGCTTCAACATGTTTTTCCATGAACACAAGTTATCTATGCATTTCTTCAACCTCTTATCTTTAACTTTGATTCGCCAATGCCCATCTGAGTAGTTTGCAGTTTCAGCTTGCCTACGATCCCATTCCAACTGGGCCTTCTGCTTTGACTTCAACATGCAAAACTGTTGCAAAAGCTTAGGCATTGCATCATGCACCTTCCACCACCTTTCATGAGCAACATCACTTGCGAACTCGTGAAATATATCAGCATTCCAGTTACAATCGTAGTCCCGAAAGCACAACCACGGCTTCATTCCTAGATAGTGAAGGACATATAGAATTGGAGGGTCTGCACCAAATAACAAAGTCTTCATTTGCTTCTTCTCTTCCTCATCTCCAACCCAAAAATGCTTCAAAAAGTTCATGTGTCTTGGTATTCTGTGCCACCATGTAAATATTTCATTTAAGTATCCCTGGTCCCCTCCATTGTAGGACTCAAACTCATTAATGTCATCCATCAGGAGCTTGAATGTGCAATTTGATGGCTCAACCACCATGACACCCGAGTTAAAAAGTGTGCCGTCATTTCCTGTTGCAGTGACTTCTTGCATTCCAAATAGGAAATCTATATTTCTCAGAATGATCAAATCTGCATCAATGAATATTATCTTGCCGTAATCTGTAAGCTGCCACAAACGGAACTTGCTGTAGTTCCATTCATTGTAAGCATCTTTTTCAGCCTTTGGGTTTCTGATCCTTTGAATTGTCCTAATTTTCCACCCTGCTGCTTCTAAGCCACTTCTGTGGTACTCACCTAATGTCTCATCAACAAGTATAACCAGGTCTCGAGTTGATCCAGACATGCGAATGCTTTGTGCAGCAGCAATAGCTCCACAAACATAAACGTGAGCTGAATGGAGAATGGTTACATATGCTTCTTTTCGAACATTTCCCGTGTAAATCTGCTCTGCTTGCAGTTAATTCAATTTTATCCAAGTCATATACTCGATAAAAGAAATATAACGAAGATACAATATATGATAATGTTCTATTGCTCATGGTTATGGATGAGAGAACATAACAAGTATGATTCAAGTAGAAAAAAAGTTATTTTTCTTGGTTGTGCAAATATATACTGAGTTTTCCACAGAAAATTTGATCATTTTTGTAGATTAGAATTGTGTTTCTTGAGTAATTATTAACATCAAAATCATCATTTTGTAAAATGGAAAACTGGTCCCGAAGTATGTGTTACTAAAAAACGAGTCATTGCTGATAAAATAATTGGTAACTGTATACAAGTTCCCACAATATGTGCTTGTGATGTTATCATGCTATGTCTATGAGTGTTTAGAAAAAAGAAATATATTTATCATAGCACTGCTATGCCTATGAGTGTGTTAGAGAAAAGAAAGTAGAACTAACCTTTGCCCCTCAGAGGAAGTGAAAGTTCACATGATCCTACTGGGAGAAGGAGTTTTTGTCTCAAAACAATCAAGTTTGGTTTGTACAACCATACATTTCCTTCATGTCCCACAAGTTCTTTGCAGGTAAACAAATTGGGTATTGGAAAGAATTTGGTAATAAAAAGCACATACACGGGATAATTGCCTTTGAAAGAGGTTGCAAGCCTAGCTGCTGCTAGTTGCAAGTGCAAGCGAGCAACATCTCTAGACCAATTCCCCCCAGTGGCATGAGGAAGCTTCACAGATATGAGATTGAGCCTTATTCCAGGAGATCTAAGACTTGGAAGGGAAGGACAAATGGGAACTTCGGTCTCTTCTTCCTCATCAATCCATTCTGGGTATAGGGATTCCCATGTCACATTTTTTGCAGCATACTCTAAGTCCAAAACAACATGTGTAACATTAGGAATAAGATGTTCCCAATGGTCTAGTTCAGTCTTATTGAAGTTTAGAAGGCCAACCCCTTGAAATTCTTTTTTCCCTGTCAGTTTCTCTGTAATCTGTAATATATCATCCCAGTTAATGTCTGCATCCGATATATACCGAGGATCTGATCCACCCCATATCCACCTGTTCTCAAAATTTCACATAGTGAGTTCAGTATATTCCTAACTCCATGTTTACTATATATATATATATATATATATATATATATATATGAACATAGTTAAATGTAGCATATGCATACCCGGAGCCAACGCTTGATAAATGGTTGCTGTTGTAAACTTTTGTAGAATACAGAAGCAGTAGATAAGTGCCGCAGATTATGAATAGGAGAAAAGATTTTAAGAAAGAAAAGTTGCATCTTGAGTTTCTGTCTTTGATGGATGATAATTGAGGCTTCTCATGCCCAACATCTTTGGCATTACCTTTTGTTAATCTTCGTCTGTATAAATCTACACTGTACCACGTTGTTATTCAACATCAAAATAATAGATATGACCAAAAGAAATAAGAAAATATATTAGAAACAATGGCAAATTAGAAAATATATTAGCAAGCCTACAAAGTTATGGAAGGAAAATTGAACGGTAACGATTAGTCATTTTGAATTGTGAGGAATAAAAATGTCAATGTAAATAACGTTTTCGATTGTCCACTATACGGAGGCCCATTCCTTTCACACCCATTTTTTCTTCTTCAACCCTCCTTCTCTTTTTTGTTTTCAATATGTATTGTTTAACTGGTCCTTGTTGTGGGAAAAAATTCATATCAACTAAGGCCCAATCCAATCGTCCAATTTGGGTTAAAAAAATGTATTTTGCTCCAATGTTATTGACCTAATCCCTGCAAACATTAATTAGACTTGTTATATTTATACACTACTTTTAACCTATGGAAGAAGTTAAAGTCAGAGGTCGATTGTAATGTTTGCAGTTTATTAAAGAAATATTTAGAGTCATTACATTAAAGTAAATATGTTGATTAAAATATATGGTTTTCTGTTATCTGTAGCTAACTTTTCTCTTATTAGCATATTAAAACCCCATGCAGGTTTTGGTGTCAGTGTCTGCATTCAGTATATGAAGCACGAAATCGATATTAGACCTTATGAAAATGAAAAATGGACCTAAACAGTGATTTTCGCTTGGAACTTTTGAAACTAATGGAGGGAACACCCTGTTAAGAGCTTAATACCAATGATAAGTTGAGAACGTAAAGCAGAAAGTGTAACAAGAAGGAACTCACATGGATGCTGGAAAACGGTGTCTACCTTCAAGGGCACGCGGGGAAGTAGCCATTGTTCTTTCTTTTCACTTTTCAGCTTACAGGGAAATGCAACATCTGGACGAGTAACCAATATGAACTGATCATAGCCCAAGATAATATAATATTATATATAAATAGAAATATAGTTCAAACAACTATTGTCTGTGTAATGGAGTTGTGGACAAAACTACATAAGAACTTGGAAACTATCTTTACGTGCATTCATAAAGCGATCAAACAAAAAACATCTGTGTCTAATGCAGCTTGTAAATTTTCACGTCCTCTTCAACCTCAAAACCACAATCCTCTCTAAGAGAATTTGACACGCAGAGAAAAAGGTTATTATATTATAAAAATAAGAGAGAAAGAGATGGAGGTTGAGATATCTCGAAAAAGTAGACTAATTTAGAGGCTTGTGGAGAACAAAGATGAAGAGATGGAATGGACACATTATGACATAGTTGGGAAGTTTGAGTCAATGTAGACACTCTGACAGAGTAACTTCTCCGAGAATTTTTCTCATTTCTTTCGGTTTCATTTTACTTTTGGATAGATTCACCAACTTTGCTTTATCTTTCAATATATTTTTCTAATTCCTAGTTTTTCTTCTACTTTTAGCCCTTTCAATTTCCACCCAAGTGTTGGAGTGAAAACCCTCCTGCTTGCATTCCTACGTAATTATCCAATTATAGATTGATTAACACTTCACAAGACACTGTAATAGTTACTACGAGGAAGACATGATGCGTTACACATTACGCAGTAAAGTTCAAATGTGCACTTTTAGTCGTTTAGGAAGTCAATTAACAATCAATTAGTTAGGCAAAGTATCTATGGTATCAGCATGGCTTAATTTTAAGATCTGCTAATCAATAAACTTCTCAGAAATTTTCGCCCTGACCAAATAAATAGCACCTTTTGCATTTTAGGTGCCAAGCATCAGCAGGCTTGTGACATTAAGTTAACCGTTAACGAAACAAGTTTTATGAAGAATCCATGCACGTGTGTTTTATGTCAGATAGGTTATATTCTGAAGTATTCCCTGAAAAACGCGAAATGAAATGCTATTATCAGACATATATTTGTCACCTAATGTACACGTTTTAATGCATAGGACTCGTTTCTTTTCCTAATACTCTTCTGTCTTCAAAACAGCCATACCATAAATTTCTTATCCACTGTTGGTTAAGTCTCTCTTCATTACAATTTTCACGTTGAACTAATGTACGCTAGCATTTGAAGAAATTAGTGGCTGACAGCATCCAACACCTAGAATTATCTTCCAAAGATAGCTACAAATTTAATTGATCAACTTTACTATTTTGTTGTGTTTTCTGTATTATCTTATAAAAAATTAAACCTTCCTTGAAAATGATTATATTCGTTCAAATGTCCTTTTATACTATTTCACTAACCAAATCTATGGTTTAGTCACTGTCAAACATCAATGTGAAAAATACAGTAAGAAGGTTAAAAAAAAAGGAAGAAATTAATTTTATTTTCGACCTTGGATCTTTGCTCTTAAGGCATACACTGAGAAAAAAACAGTACGAAGAAATGACCATGTATGTATGCATAGTGTTACAAAGGGCAAATGCAATATTGTAAGAGTGCCAGGGCCTCAATCACAGAAAAATTCAAGCCTTAGAAAATTATTGTTTTAAAAACCAGAGGGAGATGGTAACATCGATACACTTTTTTCATGAACATGATTCATCAATATTTCAAGACTTCATTTTAGATTAACTTGATTAAAACAAATAAGTAAAAATTAACGTTTTGCTCGAACTTAACATGTACTATTTGACAGACATGGAATAGTATTCATACCCCAAGAGCGAGAATGCATGAAAAACAAGATCCCAATAATACCAAGGGAAAAAGAATATGAAGGCCCAAGACTACGCCATAGGACATTCTCAGACATGCATGATATAAAAATCAATTTTTTTTTCTTTACCTCTTATCTCGGTTACTTCTCTTTTTTTTTTTTTCTTTTT
>Ga0209489_106660_pt1 | contig 18284 bp, 16 predicted proteins | sample SiratrowhiteBW_FD_187527 | JGI IMG/M metagenome (GOLD analysis project Ga0209489, IMG submission 187527) | Root nodule microbial communities of legume samples collected from California, USA - Siratro white BW (SPAdes) (version 2) | ecosystem: Host-associated > Plants > Roots > Nodule | place...
ATATATATATATATATATATATATATATATATATATATATATATATATATAATCAAACTATTACCTTCGATGTTACTTGTAGTATCATTTAAGCACGATCATAATAATTCGTACATAATACAAGTTAATTATTAAAATCATTTTATATATAAATAATATATATATATATATATATATATATATATATATATATATATATATTATTTATATCACATTCTCAATCTCGATGTAGTAATACAATTCCTTTTAATAAAAAAATACAAAACTTTTTAATTACATCTCAATAAAATAATACAATTTGTCACACTCATAGTTACTTGCATCTATTATAAAAAAAAAATTAATATTTTTTTTTTAGTTTTTCATTTTATTTATGTGATTATGTCATTAATAACATAAATATATCTTTTTTTTTAATGACTTTGGTACTTAATATAACAACTTTGAATTCATAATACCAGCAACCTTAACATACACTAATAAAGGTAACACATTAATAAAATGTCACACTTATGAAAGAAACATATTATGCTAACATCACATATAATATACAACATAATTATATAAATAGTGCATTTGTTTGTAACAAAATGGTAATTGAGCTAATGATATGACAATTTCTAATAATATATAAGTGTTATTTTTGTAGAAATATAATATATATATATATATATATATATATATATATATATATATATAACAATGTTATCTCACCTATCTAATAAGTATATATGTTATAGAGAAAGGTACATCTATTTTTTCTTTCTTTAATGTATGTAAGAATGTAGTTATTGAAAGAATGATACAATTTTATATCTGTCACATATATCTATCACATACATAAATAGATGACATCACATATTCATCATTAATATCACCATCACCATCATATAGATATTACATGAATAAGTGACTTTTGTCTTTTTCTTGTTCAAATTCTTATAATGTTTGAGAGTCATTTCAACCTTTGAGTAACATTAATCTCATTGAGTGAACAATGTTTGATTTGTCTCTTTCTGTTCAAATGTTTATATAATGTTTGAGAGTCATTTTAACTTTGAGTAACATTAATCTAATTGAGTGAACAATAATTAACTTTTGTCTATTCCTTTTTCAAATATTCATATAATGTTTGACATAAGACAGATTTAAACTACCTCTGAGTAACATTAATCTCATTGAGTGAACTTTTGTCACTTCCTGTTCATATAATGTTTTGAGAATCATTTCAACACCTAAGTAACATTAATTAATACATTCAAATGTGTTGGAAGTAGTTACCATACATTAATTTTATTTATTATTATTATTATTTAAATTGTGGTAAGAGATTCAAACTAAGAATATATATAATTTACAATCTGAACACGGATAATTATTTATTCTTATTATGATTATTATAAAAAAATAATATTAATATTAATACATATTCTTATCAATTTTAATTAAAAAAAATTAATTAAAGCATAGAATAACTTTAATTAAAAATTTAGTTAGTTTAACTAAAGTTGTGTTAAACTGTTATGAATTAAAGGTTTACACGAACTATTATGCACAACTTAAATTTAATTAAAATAAAATATTTTTAAGTTTGTTCAAAGGAAAGTCAATTTTAAATGACACAACTTATAAGTAAAATAATTTTTAAGCAACACCACATTTTAAGAATAAAATGATATTCACATTATTGGATTTGTCATTATTTAATAATAATGAGAAATTGTTATGAATTAAAGTTTTACACGGATTATTATGCACAACTTAAATTTAATTAAAATAAAATATTTTTAAGTGAGATAATTTATTTAGATTAACGTCATTTTTAAGTCAAACAACTTGTTCAGAGTAAAATCATTTTTAGGTGACACACTTTTAAGAATAAAATGGTATTCATATTATATAAGATTTGTCATTATTTAATAATTTTTTTATCCATTTATATCATTGTGAAATTCAACTACTTTGAAAACTTTATGCACGTTATCTTTATAATTGAAAAAAAGAACCACATTGAATAACTTTTTCTAAAATATAAAAATAGGAAAATATTAAAAAACAATGAGAAAAAATAAAATCTTCAACGATAATGAAATCAAATAAACTATTAATAATTTTTTATAAGAAATATTAAGTAAAACATTTTCTTATAAGGAAAAACTTACAAAGGTAATATGTGATATAATTGGTGTCATACTTTGATTAAATTAGAGCTTTATTTTACCAATTTATATTTAATTTAATCTTATTAAAGAGTTATTCTCATATCAAATACATTTATGATTTATATTAATAATAATAAATTTAATAGAAGAAGACACTTTGCTAGCAGATAGGTTCAGACTTGATTCACAGCCACGGGTCCTGGGATCGAGAGGGACACGGAGTTTGTCAGTTAGGTCTCTTCTTAACCTCATTTTACTAAAAATAATCCATACATAATATTTATTTTATTTTTCTGGATTTAATTTAATAGCTTATTTATTCCATAAGGAAAAAAAGATAAAGAATGCAGAGAGAGATGATGGAGGAGAACCAGCAGACAAGTAAAGTAGATTAAAACGACAAGACGTATCACGCTACGAATGGAATCTGGTTTCCTTTTCCCTCATTTCGTGTCATTTGCTCATAAAGATCGTCATCGTTAATATCAATGTCATCTTCATCCTCTTCGCAACGCTTACACTTCCACTGAGTGAGTGAGTGAGAGCGTTGTACTGTAAAAACATTCAAGAGCATCGATCTCGAAGCCCTAGGTGTTGCTGGTTTTCTTCCGATCGAATCTGCGAGTTTCCATTTCGTATTGAATCTACGAATTTCCAATGGCGTTTTGGTGGCCATTGCTCGTTTTAGCGTTCGCTTACGGTATCTGTAGGTTCCTTCTCATGCTCATTCCTCCTAAGGTTCCTTCAATCGACGTTGACACTTCCGATGGTACTTTATCACTATATCTATCTGTCTATCTATACATTCATATATACGATGTTGTGACGCTGAAATTGTGATAATTACAGTACTGGACCAGACGCAGGAGAATAGTTTCATATATGTGAGTCACTCTCTCTCTGTGCTTTGTACAATTGTATATGATGGAAAGAATCTTACTAATTGTTGCATGGTAAAGTATTGCGTTTATTTTTCACAATCGCTGGGATTTGTCGTTGTTTCAAATCCAGGTACCTCCGAGGGGAACGTCGCAGCAATCAGGGAAGATAGTTCAGTGCTATGAGCCAGCAACTATGAAATATTTGGGATACGTTCCTGCATTGACGCATGATGAGGTCAGTGAGTATTTGTCTATGTTACCGAAGCTCATAATCGTTTAATAAGGAACTATGAAGCACCAATAGTTTAGTTTGCTTAAAGTATTTGTATCCAAAATGTATCCTATATTGATATTGATACTCTTGGATACTTGACAATTACACATGTGTGAAGTGTCCAAGCCTTTTAACAAAAGTTATGAAAATCCACTTTAGTTGTATATGAGATATAGAAGCATGTACAGTAATAGAAATCATCGTCCCTTGATGAACCAAAATTTGAAATTTGTCCTCTTTGGGAATGATTTCAAGAAAGGAATGAGATTGATACTGTTTATATGTAGACAGTACGAAGTGATTATGATGACATTGATTACAGTTTTTTTTTTTTTTTTTTTTTTGTTTAGTATTGTCCTAGAAGTATGTTCCTAATTTGAACTTGAATAATTGAAATTATATATTTATTACGTATTATGAATTTTATACACACACATGTATGTATGTATTGCATTGCAGTACTGGATATACACATAGTATCTCATCATAGACTTGGAAGCACATTTAGTTTTCAATTCAAGCAATCTTGACAGATCATATTTTCTGCCTTCTGGATAAAATTTTATACTAAACTAGAGCAGCGCTGGTATGCATGTGCAATAAAGACAGCACGATCCAAATAGAATATTTCTACTTTACAATAATATTTACCAGAATACCACCATTTGAGTGGGAAGCCAAATTGTTAGTGCTTGACATTAGCACATCGTTGGTCAGTTTTAATGTGATTACTGATTATTCATTTTGTTGTCTAGTTGAGGTACAAGTTTTATGTTATTCCTTTTATATCTTTGTTGTCACAAATTTTCCTGGTGTTGACCATATTTTGTTTTCATCCATTGTTTTCTTGTTTATGAATGTTTGCACTTATTTATAAAAATGATTTACATTAGCATTCTTATTGTTCATTATACATCTGGAAACATTAATGACAAGGCATCCAGAGCTACTAAGATGACAATATTGATGTGAATACCAGCTATTGCAGAGCATGCACCTTAAAATACTGGTTCATAGTTTTTGAGTAATTTCTTTGCAAGTAAAACATTGCCAGATTAACTATAACTGCTTTTGCATTTACGGATAGGTCAAGGATCGAGTGTCAAAAGTAAGGAAGGCACAGAAAATGTGGGCAAAGTCCAGCTTCAAGCAAAGACGCTTGTTTTTGCGTATACTTTTGAAGTATATAATTAAACATCAAGCACTTATATGCGAGTAAGAGCACTTATTTTTCCATGGTTGTGGGGGAAATTTTATCATTCTATTTACACTGACTGGAAGCTTTTTGTGGTATAAACTTGAACTTACTGTATCACTTTTGTGACATTTAAGGAAATATATGAATCTTTTGTAACCATCCACTGTTTTTAGTTATCCTATTCTTAATTCATTTTGTCTGAAGTAGATGTACATAGTGGTTTTGCATGAGAATGTTGATAACATACTCTAGTTTATGTTCTTTCATTAGAATATCTTCCCGAGATACTGGAAAGACAATGGTAGATGCCTCTTTAGGAGAAATAATGACAACATGTGAGAAGATCAATTGGCTACTGTCAGAGGGTGAGCAGTGGTTAAAGCCTGAATACCGGTAACTTCTTCTTTTGCCAGTAGTTAACTAGTTTCTTTCCTTAAACTGATCATCATGTATTATCTGTCTCATTATATTTTCTGTTCTCTCTATGCCTTTCTTCTACCAAAATCAAGCCTTATAAAGACATCGATTGTTTTATCAAAAAATAGTTATAATTTCTTCCTTGTACATTTATTTAATATCTATACTATAAAATAGCAAATTATCTAAAGTCACTTCTACAACCACTTTCTTTTTTTCTCCAGCATTTGATAAATAAAAAATCTTTGTAGGTCTTCTGGGAGATCAATGCTCCATAAAAGAGCTAAAGTAGAGTTTCATCCCCTTGGTGTTATTGGAGCAATTGTTTCATGGAATTATCCTTTCCACAATATTTTTAATCCTATGCTGGCCGCAATTTTTTCTGGAAATGGTATTGTGATTAAGGTATAAACTATATTGTATTGACCTATCCACAATTATTCTCCAAGCTGTGTGTGTATTATGTTGTTTTATACATTGCTTACAATTGTACTTAATGGCAATCAGGTTATATTCCTTGGTAAAAATATATTAAAAAATGAAAATATCTTGCATGGTGCAATGCTCATTCTTGCTATAAGAGAAATAAAACTTATGATGAACGTGCACCTAATAACCATTTAGAAGATTGTTATGGTTTCTGCTAATACAATTAAGCTGAATTTTAGCACAAGTTAAAATGGGCCCGTGAACTATCTATGCATTAAGCCCAAAAAGGCTATTGCACAAGGATCATGCTAGAGTCGGAGACATGAAACCATTTTTGAGCTTCCACCTACTACTCTCTTTTGAGCTTTCTGGAGAATTGGTATTTAACTGTATAAATCGCTTTTATGTTTTTCAATTTGACTGAAAATTATATGCTTCTTATTGTAGATATCAGAACATGCAAGTTGGTCTGGATGCTTTTACTTCCGCATCATCCAGTCAGCCCTAGCTGCCATAGGAGCTCCAGAGGACCTTGTTGAGGTGATAACAGGGTATGGCCATTTGTCTTACCATTCTTTTTTCCTTTCTGATCTTTGGTTCTTTTTATCATCCATGGCATTGATTAGACCTTCTTCCAGGTTTTCTGAAACAGGAGAAGCATTAGTATCTTCTGTTGATAAAGTCATATTTGTTGGATCGCCTGGTGTTGGTAAGATGGTATGATTCTTCTGGCCAGTTGAATGTGTTCTCACCTAGAATTGTGTCATAGTTCATTACTTCCAATCATTCCATTCATTTTTATGATGACATCCTATTTCCCATCAATGTGCTATGTTAATACGCTTTGTATTTTTATGCAGATAATGAACAATGCCTCCAACACACTTATACCAGTGACACTGGAGCTTGGTGGGAAAGATGCATTTATTGTCTGTGAAGATGTAGATCTGGATCATGTATGAATACTTTCTACCTGTTCAGATTCCCCAAAGCTTGGATATAATTATTAATCATAAAAGCTTCATGAGATCTCCATTCTTGAGTACCGTAGTTTTAACAGACTTTGATCGTTGAATATAGGTGGCACAAATTGCTGTCAGGGCTGTTCTTCAGTCAAGTGGACAGAACTGTGCTGGGGCAGAGCGATTTTATGTCCACAGGGAAATTTATTCTTCTTTTGTCAGTAAAGTCACCAAAATTGTGAAGTCTGTTACAGCTGTAAGTGGTTTTAATGAAACGTGGTTGATAAAATAAATCTTGACTCTTGACTCTAACTTTCACAATGGGCTTCGGATGCATAAAATCATTTATGTTTGCACCTCATTGCGACAAGATTGCTCTTTTCAGAAATCTATCATAGTGTTTATACATCTGTTGTTCTGTTCTCGTTTATTGTCAAAAACTACGAGAAATAGTCATCTATTTGATTCAGCATACATGGCATTTGTCATCTATTTTTTGTTGAACTTCTGCATGTCTTTTGTTTCTCCCATTTCTCCTCTTCTTTACCAGTACCCCCAAGCATCCATTCGATGCATAAACCTTTGAAAAAAATGTTAGCGTGATGCACGTGTCCTGTGTATTTGGAACTCTTCAAAATAATAGTATCTGTGATTTCTTGATAAGGATGTCAATATTTTTATTTAATTTTTTGGTTATTGATTTCTTACAGGGCCCACCTCTTGTTGGAAAATATGATATGGGAGCTTTATGCATGCACGAGCATTCTGAAAAGCTTGATGCCCTATTAAATGATGCTTTAGACAAAGGAGCCGAGATTGTTGCCCGTGGGAGTCTTGGAAATATAGGTGAAGACGCAGTTGATCAATATTTCCCCCCTACTGTGATTGTGAATGTGAACCACTCAATGAGATTGATGCAAGAAGAGGTAACAATACAGGCCATCTTTTCTACCTGACACTGGCACGGTTTTCATCATCTAATTACAGTCAGTTACTCCATTTTTTTTTTCACAATTACACTGGTATTGCTACATAATACTATATTGGTGCAAGTCAATGACAATGTGAGCCATCAAGTACTAGAAGCGTTATTACTATTGTTGTATCTAATTGCTAGAATCACTGTTATTAGGTACCCATACATTCCATACCTAGACTGCAACCATTTGAGATTTATTAAATTTAGGTACTCATATCCTGTGATATGCATGCATTGCATTTACACATTTACATTCAAGAATTCCCCTTCTATATTGTATCCTTCAGCAACTGCTACCAAATTCATCTGTGAAATTCATTGCTTAACTAGGCATTTGGACCAATCATGCCGATAATGAAATTCAGCTCTGATGAGGAGGTTGTCAAGCTTGCAAATGACTCAAAATATGGGCTCGGCTGTGCTGTTTTCTCAGGCAATCAGAGTCGTGCTAGAGAGATAGCTTCACAGATACATGCTGGGGTAGCTGCAGTTAATGATTTTGCATCAACATACATGTGTCAGGTAAATCTGTGTAATGATATGATTTATCCTGTCTATCTTGCTTGTTAACTTCTAGTTTATTATGTGTGTTGATCTCGTGATCGTTCAACAAGTAGGCTGACTGCACAATTTCTCTGATCATGAGAATTATATTAGAGAAGCTCTGGCAAATATTATTAAGCCACTTAATTAGGTAGAGAGAGAGAGAGAGAGAGAGAGAGAGAGGGATTATTGTGCGAGTGTTTGCTAAGAAGATGAAAAAAGCAGCTGCACCTGAGGGCTAACAAGGAAGTTAGTATAAGCAAGGCTTGAAATGGTTGAGTCATACAATTAGGCTGACCAACCTACTACTGAATTTTAGTTCAAAAGGTAACAACATAAAAAAGTACAGAGAAATTTCACAGGCGTGTTAATCAGCTTATCACTTTATATTATGAGAAAATAATATTTATTTGTTGTTGCTAATTTCCTGGTACGTCCATTTCGTTATGACCTACTTGTGTAGGAAATAACGTATGTGGCATCAGGTGTAGTTTCGAATCACATAAAGATACATGTTTAAGAGAAGGATATGTCATTTTTATTTGGGAAAAATGTGTTTTTAGTTTCAATACTTTTGGTTAAATGTGGTCAAGGTCCTTATACTTCATATAGATGAATCTGGTTCTCAAACTTAAAATAACATGTGAATTTAGTCTTCTCTCCAAGAATTCATCATGTTTTTGGAAGTTAAGAAGGATTAAATTTACATATTTTTTGAAGTTTGAGAACCAAGTTCATCATTGTAGTAGTACAAGGACCTACTTTTAACTTTAGACTTTTGGTAATTACCCCATCAAGTTCTAATTTTGGCAATTTACCGATTTGAATTTTAAACAACCTGAGAGTAACTGCTTTTATTCCCAAAATTTCAATTAAAATGATAGCCCTAAAACTTCCATATTTTGCTTCTCTATTGGAAGTATTTGGTTTGCAAAGAAGATGCATAAACACAACGACATGTTTGATATTAAAAATGCAAAGGAAGACTAAACCCTAAACCCTAAACACAACGACATGTTTGATATTAAAAATGCAAAGGAAGACTGATAAAATTTAATAAATTACAAACGATTACAATTCCTGATGGAAAATAGAAATTGAAAGTGGATAACCTGTTTAACTCAGCCTAGGTTATCATTCAATTTTCACTGAAGTAATCATGCATGATTTTGCAGTCCCTTCCATTTGGGGGTGTGAAACACAGTGGATTTGGACGATTTGGTGGTGTAGAAGGTTTGCGAGCTTGTTGTCTTGTTAAAGCAGTTGTTGAAGATAGATGGTGGCCATTTGTTAAAACCAAGATACCTAAGCCTATTCAGGTGAGTCAGGACACTTTTTGCAATAACATACTACTATCTCCTTCCCGTATCTTTAGATGTTTAAGAAATATTTAATGGAAGCAAATAGCTAAAAAGCCCTGGTTTAATATCCCGTTAAATAGTAATAAATATAGTACAGTATAATTGAGAAAAAAATAATTAGACTCCCATTCTAAAACATCAATTGTTTGTGATAAAAAAAAAAAGGAAGGCGGCTAAACTGTGAATAGAAACTTTAATGGCCTTTTGTCTGTCACAGTATCCCCTTGCAGAGAATGGTTTCGAATTTCAGGAGTCACTTGTAGAAGCGCTTTATGGTCTTGGCATAAGGGATCGTTTGCGAGCATTAGTAAACGTTATAAAAATGCTTACCGAGCAGAATCCTAGTGGCAGCAGCAATAAGAGAAGAAATGACTGATTGTTAGGTCGGGTAACGTGCTACGTGGCTGATATTCTCATACTGGAACCCTGATGATGCTATTTGCTGTGAAAGAAGAAATGAATTATTGGATGGTTGCTCTTGCTTCTCAAATTTATCTCTCTAACTACAATTTTTGTACATCTCTATCCTGTTCTGTTCCCTTCTTTTTGTTGAGCTTTGATATTAGTTTAATATTATTTTTAAATGCTCCCCCACCCCCGGTTCCCAAATCAAACTTTCTCTCTTTGTTCTTATCAAAGAAAAAAAATCTTTGAAGTCGTCTAAAAATTACCCATAATTATAGCCCATTTAAGCGTGTTTTTTGTCTTTCAAATGATAAAGGAGATTTAAACTCAAACTATATAGCTGGGTTATCTGAATTAGGAGATATCTTAGTTTGATTTCGGACTACATAGTTCTCTAGTTTTGAGCCCGACAAGTGCATGAACTATGGGATGAAGGTTAGCCTAAAGGCCTCAAACCTCAGGGTACACAACGTTCCAATCTTACGTCAAACAGGTGAGTAGGGCTAAAATTCAAGTTATTATAGGTGTTTATTTGATAATCGTAAACCACATTCCTATAGATTTGCCTTTTTCATTATGGTCGGTATGATTGGCTTTTATCGCGGTAACTTTCTAAGATGCAATATTCAATATGATTGGCTTTTATCTTGGTAACTTATCTCGCAAGATATGATTAGATCTTGTGCAAATGTTCCAAAATGGATTAGATATTAGTGGAGGTCTGACAACTAGAAACGTCCGATGTAGATGTTCTAAGGTGGTTGAGATATTGTTCGGCAAATGTCTAACAAGGGCCAAGATATTAGTCGGGGGTTACAATTGGGATACCCACCGAATATGTTCAGAAGAGGTCGGTATAGTTGTCGCTCTAAAGGGGTCAATTTTCATCATGTGATTTAACTGATTTCACAAGTCAAGCTGCTATTCTATTGGCTTTTCAAGCCCAGATGTAATTTGCTGAAAGCCATTCATTTACAACTTCCATTAAACAAGACGACTCTTCAAAAAGTAGTGTTGGACGAGAAGGAGTATTTCTTTATACACATAAAATTCATCTGCTCCTGTTTTTATATTCCAGAACCGGAGTGTTAAAAGTGGGCGCAAGATGAGTTTTATGGTATAGTGAAAGTTAAGTCCAACAAGAAGTTGGTTATGCATCTAACACGTACATAATTAACTTGTAAGCTACTTTTTTTTAATCTGCGTTGTGAAATCACGTCTTTTTTTCCCGATTAACTTGTAAGGTACTTTTTTCTTCTTCACGTTTTCACATTCTGATTCAAAAACAACGTAAATGAAATGCTAACGATATAAAACGCCCTAGCATATTTGTCAAGCATTTATAAAGCAAACATGTAGAAAATGCAAAACAAACCAAAATAAAACTCATGGCTAATTGAATTCAATGATCGAGTTACTTTATTTCCATCCAATTATTCCTTTTTTACTCTGACCTTGAATACCCCTCCTGTTTTTAAGGTCTTTTTCCCGCATGTGTACCAAAGACTCATTAAACTACCCTACTGATTAAGGTTCCCACAAACATCTCATCTGGGTCACCGATCTTAATTTTAGCACTGTTGAAACATGTTAGATACACTTTCAACGTCTCACTATGTTCTAGTCAAATGCGATAGGTTGACTAGTGTGATTGTCTTACTTTTGTTTGCTAGAAAATGTTACGAAATGTTTTGAAAAATCTCTGGAACTAGTGATAGACAGATGAGAAACTATTAAATATCCTATAAATTACCTTCTATTGGTCAATATTTGAGTTTGGAAGGCAATTAAATAGTGATGGTCCTTAGAACAATTGTAAGGCTCGATAGTTTCGAATTAGGAAATTTGTTGAAATTAGCCCAACCTCAATTGCTTCTGAAAAAGGCAGAAAACTAAGTGGTACTTCATAAAAAATCTCTTCAATTAATTTACCTTGTTTTGAGCCATGACCAAGCTCCTCAGTTCAACATCTACTCTTCCACTTCTTTACTCATTTGCTCCATTTTCAGCATCTTTCGCCTCATTCAAGTATTTTGTTTGTTCGTCGAACTGGTCTCCAACAAATATTGCAATAAAGCATTTTCACTAGAATTCATTCATACCCACATGATTATTTTTACATACACATCTTGATGCAAGCTTACCCTATGCAAGAAGCAAAGGCATTGGGAAGGGTTTCATTGAATTGGGCATTAAAATGTTCGAAAAAAGAGAAAAACCTAAAAATCATTTAAAGATATTTTATAAGTCGCCTTACCTCAACTTATTTTTTACTCTATTCAGATACCAAGGAATTTAAGCTTAAGCTAGAGTGTTCCAAATAAAATTAGTACAATACTTTATCCATTCATAACTCACACGTGCATGAATAATTTTAAAATAAAATGTAGTCCATGGTGTTATGTATTATCACCAACCAAAATCAAAGTGACAAAATTAACCTGGACCCTTAATCACTGTTTTAAAATATCTTTATCCAGATAATACACAATTTCTTCAAAACATAACACTCCCCAAATAAATATTGGAACAAAACGAGGGAGTTATAACTCAATTCTTCAAACTTGTATGATGATAAATGGCATGAGAATAAGTAGAAAGAAAGTCTTTAATTTAAATAATTACTAAATTGTCTTTTTAATTAATTAATGTAATATTCATTCAAAATATACAGCAATACTCAAAGGCTGAACTATGGATCCTTAAGACTTCCCTTTAGACAGGACGCATGAGGTGGGTTATTCACGAAATACCTTCCAGGCTTCCCCTTGTATGATAGTGGAAGGAACGACTCGAGTTTCGTTACAATCCCAGTGCCATCTTCATTTATACAATATTGTGCATTCAACAATTATTCACACTTGTATGCACGAGTGATTTCCCACGAAATTGTATCGTCTTGCGAGAGGCCATCTATCACACAACCATCTCGCTTACACTTTACCAATGCAACCATAAACCTCTCATTTCCTAACGAGGAAGGATACATTAATTGCTCTTCCTGAAACGAAAAGAATGTGTTCTTTGAGAATCAAACAAGTGTTTTTAATAGAAGTGATGTTAGTTAGCATTGCTTAAGCTCACAATTCGAGATTTCTTACATTATCTGAACTCAATTTTGCTTGCAATGGTCTAGGGATATCAAGTTTAAGATGATACCTCGGGAAGTTCATAAAACTCCTCAGGAGCTATCTGCAACAAATCCATAGCAGTTTGACCTGTACACCATGCTAGAATTTTCGCACCCTCATCCGCTAGAGTAATCTTCAGATGAAAAGTGCGTACTAACGTAGCATCAGAAATTGTATGACAAAAGCAGCATTTCACCGATCCATCAGGCATCTTGTTCACAAAATGACCACATAGAGAATGTGAAAATATTGTATTAACGTAATAATACTCAATTGGATCAAGCGAGACTCGGCATACCTTCAACAATATTAAGGAAAATGATCAGAATTTGTAGATAAACAACAAAATAATGGAGATACTGTAAAAAAGATAGGCGTGGAAAGATTCAGAACCGTATTGAACACAATTTTTTTGGCTATAATAATAAAGCGGCGGTATATTATTTATGTAATCCTACTATTTTTAATGTCTTGCTATATATTTTAGAGAACAATAGTTCGTGAACACCAACCAACTACGAACACTCAAGGAACGTGTCAATAACCTCTCGTGTTTCACTCATTATGGTTGAGCACGTGGATGCAGCAACGTAACAAGGAATATTGAGGTCGAACAATAAAAAAGTAGCTAAGGTTATTGCAAGATGTCTTGTATAAGTAAATAAAAATTATTTTCTGTATATAGTATCAAGTTGCAACAGCGATAATTAATGATTTGTCAGAAAATTGTAAACAGAAGACACTAGCAAGAATAAGACGCCATAATAATTGAAACATGACAGAAAAAAGTCAAATAAACATTCAAATAATACTGATAACGTTATTCTTACTTGTGCATAGCTAGTCTGGTCAGAAATATTAGCTAGTTGTGATAGCTTATGAAGGCAAGATGAGTAGATCAATGCTGGTAAGCAACTTAGATTGATGAAAGAAGCTCCAATAACATTCTCAAACCATAATACTTCCAGACTGTCAATCAGAAACATTCAATTGTATTGCGTGATTATGCGGATACAACCACAAAAACGGATTAATACAGGCACATAAAACAGGTAGAGCAGACAATATGATGGAAAGGTGTACTAGGCAACAATTTAAAGTATTGAGAGACTTCAATTTTTTCTGTCAATTTTCACAATTGTTTTTCTCATGTGGTGACTGGTCATGTGCATCAGTTTTTAATTTTAACTTTGAACTTGGATGTGCTCACCATTTTTGTTTCGACATTGAGCATGTCAAGCCAGATATGAATACAGTGTGACCGAGACTCACTCTTCCCAATGACCTGAGGTATATATTATAAGAATATAAGGACGGAGAGCGCAAAAGAAAATAATATTTGCAAAGAAACATGTTAACTGGTTTCCTTATACTGTTCAGTACCAAAATCTCGCAAAATGAAGCTTTGTCCAAATTTCTCCTGTAGCATCCGCGATTCTTAAAGAGAAAACAGTTTCTTTGGTATTTTTTTCTTTGATAATATCTGTAACAACACCATAAAGACTGATGCCAGTCATCTTGTCACGAAGGTCGTCCACAAATGACTGCAAAACTTCACACAGGTAATAAAGTTAGGTAATCAACCATAAGATACACGGGCACACCTTTTGCAGCAGTGCACACTGGAAATATTAAATATAAAAGAGAACAGCTAAGAACACATTTTTTCAGTGCATCCTTTAGTATTATTGCCCCATACAGGGCAATACTGAATCAATAGAGACCTACATAATTTATCCGGTAACACAAATTTCACGCAATAAAGTGTATCAAAATTGTGTTGCTAAACTAAAGCCAATAATAAAATCAAAGACCGGTTATAGGCAGGCTTCCAATATAAATAAACATCTAACATGAATAAAGTACGCGATATAGCTATTAAGATTAAGAACAAACAGAAAATACGGAAAAGCTATCCTTTAATTTACTTTGGAGAGGAGGCAGAGGGAGAACTCACCCGAAAAGGATAATTACTGAAATCAATGGTCCCCTGAGAATCACGGGGCAGACTAACTTGAGAAACCTTGAGATCCTGACTGGGATCACAAGAACCCAAGGGCCGTGAACCATGACGGCGATTTGGAGTCAATGTTATGCACACCTAATTGGCAGAGCTGTTAATATTTTCTCCATTTGACAACTACAATAGTTAATGTCAGTACAGAAATCCATAAATCACCTGTTCTTCACGTTGAATATAAGGCACCAAATATAATTGTGTTTCGCTTCCGTATTCGAGACAAAAACCTTCACTTGTCTCGACATCACAGTCCTCTGAACTAGCAACATATGGTTTGTCCAGGGCAAGCATGCTTCCCACTCTGCATACTCTCAAAAAAGTGAATGTTATACAAACAAGAAAACAATTATTCAGCTTCAGAAGTCTGACCACTGCAAGAGTTCACCTGAAAAGATTGGCCAGGAGAATCTGTTCACCCCATAAGAAAAACTTTATTAGGACACCATCACTGTCAACAAGAGTAATCTGTTTTCTTTGTAAGATTCCATACTTCCCTTGAACTTCCGAAGATTCGATCTTTTCAATCCTATAAATCAATATAAGAAAATATTAGTGAACTAGTAAATACTTTGAAACTTCAAGCTGCACTGGCATATTTGTACAAAAAGTAAAATCAAGCACGGTATTTTATCATCACACAATGTAAAAATATAACACCACTTTTTTTTGGATAAACATATCAATAACTATGTAGTTTACCGGGCATAAAGTGAATACGAAGCCCCACCGTTCACTGCATCAAGAGAAATTGAAGAGAAAGAGTCTGAACAAAACTGAGCTCCTAGTAGCATTGCATCATCATCCTTATTCTACGGTTTTGAAGAAAATGAAAGAATTACCATCACGCGAAAACTTGACCTGAATCTCATCTTTTAGGTGTAGCACAAGCACCGAAAGGTAGAACTAGTGTACAGAAGTACATAATTTGTTCCAAAGTCGAACTACTTTCATATGCAACTACAATGATCCAATCACAATACCATAAATTCATATTGAGACAAACTTTGACCTTACCTCATCCAATAGAATAACAAGATACTCTGTTGGCAAAAGACGTGAACGTCCAGAACCTCCAGTGACAGTTCGGAGGTAGCAACCAGTGAGAAAAATCTCCCTTCCTTGCTTCAGAATTCCGTTCTGCAGGCCTGCCAAGTCATAGAATCTGCTGGACAAAAATATGATACAATATTAAATGAAATTGCAAATAAACATGCCAAGGTTTTGATTTCAAATTACTCGCTACATATTTCAAACTGAAAGAGGAGCTAAATCCATACTCAATACTTGTATTTTGTGCAAATGTTTAAATAAATGTAAGCCATTGGAAACTTTAAAAGCTTTTAAATTGATAAACAATGGAAAAAACAAACAGTCCAAAGACAGAATATCTTCTTAAACATTATTGCTTTCAGATTGTCTAACAAGTTAAAGAAACGATGGACTTAAATAAAAAATAAAAGTATCAAAGTTTTTAGTACTTTTAGGTTTCCATTGTTTTCAGTAGCAAGAGAAACAAACCATGTAAAGTGAACGAAAAAGAAAAGCAAGCTGTCAGTGCAGGCATAGCTAAATTTTTTTATTTTCAATGCATCAAATTACAAAATTGAGTCAGACCTTGATTTGTTTAATTCAATTACCTGCGGTGTAGGTAGAGATCTATGGTATTGGAACTCCAATAATCCCCTAACATAAGCATGTGGATGTTTGTGCCTGCAGATGGCAAGCATCAATCATTACAAAACAAAATCAACACATATAGGAATCAATGAATGACTGTGGGCTCTATCAGAAATCAAATTTTGAATATAACAATTAAGAGTGTTATCCATTTTACTGACTTCTCCAAAAGTTAAACCAAATAACTTCCTACTGCACTTAAAGTGGGGTAAAATATCAAAACCGATGCCTATATGTAAATATTTAACGGATTAAGTTTATTCCAACAATACTTGAATTTAGCAAGTGGTAAAGTTTGTTCTATGTTTTATTAGTATTTCAAAAGGTTAACATTCTTATTTAATTATCTACAAATTTATTTTGAATTAATATATAGAATTTATTAAAAACTGATAATTTTCTTAGATTTGCTCTTCTTGACTTGGTCATTTAAATTTGGTCCCTCCTTATCCTTAATCTGACTTGGTTTTAGGAACATTCTTTATCATTATTATAAATATTTATATTAGAGAAGGTCTTTGCAGAGTTCTCTTCCACATCTTTTCACTCTCCTTCTCGAGTTATTTTCATTAAAAACTAGCTAGTTTTGTTGTCTCAAACTATCATTGGGAATAACATATTATATCACGGAGACGTGTACATCGCACTAATAATTCCTTGGAAACAGTGTAAGTTTATGCACATCAGGTTAACTTCGTTGTGGATCACCCTGAGTTTGTTATTCAGACTGCAAGAACAACAATCTTCACATTCGTTCGTTCCCGTCATTAAAATGTACATAGGAAAAAATGCTTTAATTCCAAAGTACCTGGGAGCACAAATGCATCAATGATAACAGCTTCTAGAACACTACTCAAGGACAGGAAGTTCTTTTCATATATGGAATCAATAGTAACAGTGTTCGGAAGCTTTGCCCTCAGATTATTCTTCTTTAGGTGTTTGATTATTTCGAGACTCTTCTTCGGAGCCCCGACCCTGCGTTGCTCACTCCACGCCTTCAAAACAGATAAACAATAAGAAAAATGGCAAAAAACAGCAAAAACCTAACTAAACTCAACACCACGCAAAAGTAACAGCTAAACTCTCATCGAAAACAGTAATTGCTACATAACCTATCTAATTCCAGAAGAGATGACCTAACCGACTACAAAACCCTAACTAGTCCATTTCGTAATCGCATCCAAACAAAGAAGAAATGGACGAGAGGGGATGATGTACCTGAGAGAGTTCGGAGAGCAAGATCGCGGGAGTGACTCCGCTTGAATAAGCAATGCAAGTCTTCAGAATACGAGACACGATCCAACTCCACCCGAGTCCAGCGGAACCCTGATCGTCTCCGTTTGCATCGCCTTCTAGTGATAATAGTTCAGATCTTGCGTGTTCCACAAATTTTAGAAAGGGGTCTTGTTCTTCCTCGTCCTTTTCCTGATCTTCATGGCAACTGACTACGTCCATGGCGGAATCTAACTTGCTGGTGAAGTAATGATGATTGCGATGCTCCATTCTCGAGTCACTGAGTTTTCAGATGCAGAAGGTGGTAACAGGAGGTCTCCCTGAAACGCTTATTTGGCGGCTTGGCGCGGTTTTCAATTGAAAATGCTCCTTTTGTAAATAGGTCTTCAACTTTTGGCGGGCAATAGTTTATTGAGCTAACGTACGGCTTTAGGGCCCAAATATCGTACAGCCTGGCCCAATTACGGTACAGCCTGGCCTGAAAAAGACTGCTTCTTCCTGCACCTCCATATCATCTTCCTGCACCTCCATAATTTTCAAAATTCCAATAATAGACATGAGGAAATTACAAATTTAACCCTGCTGCTATAAAAGAAGGTTTTCCATGGAAGG
>Ga0209489_106661_pt1 | contig 18283 bp, 11 predicted proteins | sample SiratrowhiteBW_FD_187527 | JGI IMG/M metagenome (GOLD analysis project Ga0209489, IMG submission 187527) | Root nodule microbial communities of legume samples collected from California, USA - Siratro white BW (SPAdes) (version 2) | ecosystem: Host-associated > Plants > Roots > Nodule | place...
ATATTCGTCTTGTTTGTTCGCGTTGGTTCTCTCTTTCCTGTTTCATTCCTATTTTATTTTGTTTTTCCTCTTTTCAGATTTGGTAGGCGGCACCTCCAAATCGGACCCCTTTTTTTTTTTTTTTTTCTTCCAATTCCCCGTTTCCTCAATTTTGTTCCCTTCTCCTCAAGTTTCCTAAAACAAACATAGCAAGAAAACGTTCCTTAACTTTTGCAAGGGTTGTTCCATTCCAAAGAGCAACAGCCACGCACCCTTTTCCCCAGAATTGTCTCAAGCTTCGTTTTTGAAGTGCTGGGGTTGCTCAGATTCGAATTGGGTATCGAGAATGTTCAACGGTATGATGGATCCCGATTTGATCAGAATCGCTCAGGAGCAGATGAGTCGCATGTCACCGGCTGAGTTGGCTCGGATCCAACAACAGGTGTGCCTTTTATCCTTCTCTGCTTTTCCATGCAATTCTGTTTTGTGGGTTTCTCGCATTATCTCTGTTGCTCTGAGTTGCAATGTCAGAATCAGGTTTTTAAATTTCTGTGGCATTTGCAATTTTGTCGCGATCGCTGGTTTTGCAAAAAGTTGCTACTGATGCGGCCACAATTGCTGCCATGGGATTTTTTTTGTTTAAATCTTGGACTGAATTAACTCTAATTTGTTATGAATTCATCCCTCTGTGATGATGCCCTTTTCGGAGGGTGCAAGATGTGCAAAAATGTGCGGTTTTGGTTGAAGAAGCTCTAAATCTAAAGCTTTTTATAAATATGGTTTGGCTATGTTAAACCCTTTTTTTTAATGTCTGTGTTTTGTGGAATTTAAATTTGAATATTAGGGTATGGAATGTTTGTATTTAGGATAAGTGTTTTGGTTTTTGATGTGAGGGAACATGTTTTGGGTTTTTTTGATGCCGAGGTCTGTATATAGGATCAAATTAATTGTAGGGTTGTGCAATGTTACTTGGAATTGCAGATGATGTCTAATCCAGAGCTGATGAGGATGGCCTCGGAGAGCATGAGGAACATGAGTTCTGAAGACTTTAAACTTGCTGCTGAGCAGTTAAAGCATACCCGTCCGGAAGAAATGGCTGAGATTGGTGAGAAGATGGCCAATGCGTCCCCTGATGAAGTGGCAGCCATGCGATCCCGGGTTGATGCCCAGATCAAATATCAGTTGAGTGCAGCTGAGATGTTAAAGAAGCAGGTGAGTTGTTAGGGAGAACTTCAGCTAGTAATGTCTTTGTAAAACATGAACCTTAAACCACTGGAAAATTTTTTCTTTTATCATATGTATTGATTACTTATGCATGAAATGAAACAATGAGATGAATAGATGTTTTAGGCTAAAAGGAAGACAATTTGGGGTATGAAAGAGTGATGCATACTATGATATGACAGTGTGGCAGCGTGTTACTCCTTAAAACCTAAGTTATCTGCTGAAAAACCAAATTATGATACAATGAGGAAAATGTTTTTCCATAACTATTGAGCCATTGAGACAGATACATAAATGAAATTACATTTGGATAGTTATTTAGTTCAATGGAATGTTCTAATCGGAAAATGTATATGGTGTCATTGCACTATCTACCACCCTGATAACTTATTACAAATTCGGTTTCTGTAAATATCTATCGTGTGCCTTGATGAACTAAAACTAAATCTTGCAGGGCAATGTACTTCATAGTCAAGGAAAGTTCAGTGAAGCTTTGAAGAAGTATATGCTTGTAAGTAAACTTTCTGTGGCCACTTTACAGTCTCTCACACATTTTTTTTCCCATCTCTCTCTGTTTTGAGAATTCAGACTTGGGCTGAAATTATCATTTTTTTATTCTATTACATTAATTTAATTTTAATATTACAGGCTAAAGAAAACATTAGAGAGGTTCCATCTTTCCAAAGTAGAAAGCTTCTTTTGGCATGTTCTCTCAACTTGATGTCCTGTTACTTGAAGACAAGGCAGTATGATGAGTGCATAAAAGAAGGTTCTGAGGTATTTGTAATTTTTTTTCTTTTGCCATTGAGATATGCTGTTAAATCGGAAACTGTAATAGCCAACTTCAATATTGAAGTAGTGGGTATTATGTGGATATTCTTCAGCTTAGAAGATAGGAAAGAAAGATTACATTGCAATTGCATTGTGTAAGAAATAATTTCTCCGTGCTATTTTGCTTCTGTAACAATGCAAATAAAGTTTTGATTTTAATTGGCTATTTGGAAATTGGCTGTTTCATCCTAGCAGTGCATTAATGTGCTTTAACTATGGTAGGTTCTGGCATATGACGCGAAGAACCTTAAGGCTCTTTATCGAAGGGGTCAAGCATATAAGGAACTAGGTCAACTAAATGTGAGCTTTGTTGTGACTCAATTAACATTTTTACATTAAGATTGACATTGTATTTCAGTTATACTTATGCCATTCATGATTTTTCTAGGATGCTGTTTCTGATCTGAGCAAGGCACTTGAAGTGGCCCCTGATGATGATACAGTTGCACAGCTTTTACGGTATGATGTTGCTTCCTTCCACATATTTGCACCTCTCTAATAAACAGAAATATTTATTGATCTACTTATTAAATATATGTACGACACATCTACTGATGTAATTTATGAGTCTCTAATTATGATTTATGAGTAATTTTTCTTCAAATTCTACCATAAGTCAATGTAAGTATTGGATTGTATGCTGGGTTAAGTAAATTTGTGATGTGTTTACCATTATGTTTTTTCTATTGAATCTTGTGTAATCTATAATAAAAGAATTAGTATGTTAGAAATGAGCTTATATGAAGTGTGTTTATTTCAGGGATACCAAGGAAAAATTGGCAATGGGAGGTGGTGAGCAATCGACTAGCAGTATGTGTACCTGCAATTAATTTTTCTAGTTTACCTTTCACTTTGCCTTTACCCCATCAGCTTTATGGTTGTAATAAATGTCATATTTAGGTTAACCTTGTTTGCATCATGCCTGTAGGACTAGTAATCGAAGAAATAACTGAAGAAGGCGAGGATGTGCCTCCTCAAAGCTCTTTGGAACAAACAGTGGTTCAAAAAAAATCTAGTGACACCTCTAATAGTAGCATTACAGCTAACATTGGAAATTCAAAATCAAATGCAGACAATTTAGATGCATTGAGAAGAGATCCTCAAGCTGTCAGGTAGTTAGCATTTTTATAAGAGGTGTAAATGGTCTGTTTAGATAAACTTCTGTATAAGCTTTTGTAGGAGAAAAAGAAATGCAATAAACTTCTCTAAAAGCTAAATTTGGCTATGTATAAGCTAATTTATAGAAGTTTTTATATTGACATATCCAATATCTGAGTTTTAGTTTTACACAAACTAATTTTAGTTTGTGGAGAAACTTCATTTTTCTTTCTTATTTTCTTTTATAGATATTTATGGAAAAATTTATCCAAACAGGACATAACCATGTTTTGTTTTATTTTTAATTTAATTATTAGTGACAATGTTTTCTTATTTTCTATAGGTCATTCCAGAACTTCATTTCGAACACTGATCCTGCCACGTTGGCTTCTCTGAATGCTGGACAATTCAAAGATGTGTCCCCAGATATGATCAAAACTACCTCTGATATGATTAGTAAGATGCCGCCTGATGAACTGCAAAAAATGCTTGACATGGTTTCTTCATTTCAAGGGGACAACCAATTTTTTAGAGGAGGTCCCCCTGATTCTTCTTTCAACCCAGGATCAATGCCTCCCAATGTGACACCTGACATGTTTAAAGCAGCAAGTGATATGATGAGTAAAATGCCACCTGATGAACTTAAGAAGATGTTTGAAATGGCATCCTCACTGAAAGGGAAAGAATCTATGCCATCAGCAGCAGCAGTAGATGAGATCCAAAGAAATGTTTATCAGTCCAACATCCCATCATCAAGTACTAGTGAACCTACAAATTTTGGGGAATCAAGTTCTTCTCGTAATATGTTTCCAAATATGAGAAGTGCTTCGCAGTCTAACTTTCCTTCGTCGAGTACTGATCTACAAGAACAGATGAGAAACCAGATGAAAGATCCAGCCATGCGGCAGGTATGCTTGTATTACTGGTTAAGTACATAAAATGATCACTAGCTTTCTTTCACGTTTACCTGTCTGGAATTTAAATGGAATCAAGTTTCCCTCTTTACTACTCCATGTTACCATGAGTTATTTCTGATTAGGTATTCTCTTTAATTATGAATCTGTGTTACTTTTTAGTTGTCACCTCCCATTTCTGAGATTGACTTTTCGTGTGCTCATTTTGTGTTTTATTTTGACAAGTTCTACAGATTCTCTATCTAGAAACATTCTTGTCTTCAGTATATTCTCTTAAAAAAGTTTAATGTTGTTTTGGGCAGATGTTCACATCCATGATTAAAAATATGAGCCCAGAAATGATGGCAAACATGGGTGAACAATTTGGGGTTAAGCTTTCACCAGAAGAGGCAGCAAGAGCTCAGAAAGCCGTCTCATCCATGTCACCGGAGAGCTTGGATAAAATGGTATCTTCATGCCTAAACTCTACACTATATTTCATTTGGTTTGTTTTCATCAATAAAATTTTGTACCTAAAATGAGGACGGTAAAATAGACTTGTGGCAATTCTAGGAAAGGTAGGATACAATGCAAGTGAAAGTGAGATCAGCTTGTAAAATATTAGGCTTCAGGATATTCCTTGGTTAATTGAAAAAACATATTATAGGGGTAGATAAGTTTAGGTTGGGTGGTTGTATACTTATTGTAATACTAAGATGAACTTTTTCACTTTGTGTTTGTAGATGGTTTGGGCAGACAGGATTCAAAGAGGAGTTGAATCTGCAAGAAAGACAAAGAACTGGCTGCTAGGGAAGCCTGGCATGATCTTTGCAATATGCATGCTGATTTTGGCTATCATTCTTCACCGGTTAGGCTTCATTGGTGGCTAGAGTAAGGGGCAAACATTATATGGGATTCCCTAGGCATTCAAACTCAACCATAATCTTCTTGTGTGATGACATGATTCAATGTATTCTCAGCCAAGAGACAATGGAGAGAGGATGGGATATACTATTAGTTATTGGAAAGCAATGCCAAAATGGCATCTCATCAGATGTGTCCACATTGAGGATGTGATTGACACTTTTTTTGTAATATATTAGCTTTTGAGTTGTTTGCCATTTAGCACTGGGAGGGACCCTACCATTCAATAAATTGGTAACCTTTTATGATTTTGATATCCTAATCCTAATGTAGCGTTTCATTTTCTAATATTATTTGTAGAATTTACACGATTCCCTCTTTTGATTTTTTTCCTCACTTTCATCTATGGAATGAAATTTTGTCCCATGCCCCGGCGTCAAACGTGAACTTGTGTAATTATAAGAACTAATAATAATTTGACTAGAAGCATGACGGAAGTTCCGAAAAGGTGCATAAGACTGTGAAAAGAACTATCTGAAACGGTACAAAAACAAAAAGATATCATCGAGATGTAAAATACAAGTAGAAGTTCATATACTTTTGTAGTCTTAAAAATTTTTCTAGTGATTTTTCAATGAGAAAATATCTCATAATAACCTCTTCTCGAGATTTTATTATTGAATCATTACTTTCTTTCCTAGATGCTTTCAAAAATAAAATGAAAAACTATTTAATAGAAATTATATTAAGTAATTCATAAATTCAAAAGCATTCCGATAATTTCTTAAACTTCATTGGAATATATTAATGTAGATATTAGTGATAAATATTTCACTATTAAAACTATTTATTGGCAAATTCTTAGGAAGCAAAGAACTCACTCCACAACAATAGCAGAGAAAAATGAGTATCTGCAGTTACACGGAACTTTTAAAGGAATTTAGAGATTCTTTTTACACAGAATTCAATCCGTAAACATTCTAACAAGTTTGAACAACCAACCCAAACTCCCTTTGTTGGTTTAAAAATCCCAAACTCGTCCTAACTGCCTTCATCCTCCTAACTACCTAACTGACACAACCCATTAACAATTAATGTCTTTTTTTTCCTAACATAAACTATCCATTCTCTATCAGAATTACTACTCCCCTATAATCTTGATTTAGATGTCTAACACAAACAAATTTAATTTGGATTCCTTGATCCCTTTGTGTTTCTCCATGTGGATTCAATTCAGAAGACATTGTTCATGTTACTACCAAACAATGAAAGAGAATATTTAAGTCCTTCACAGACCAAATAAGACTATATTAAGCCCTTTATTTTTGTTTTATTTTGTATTCTTTTATCCAAACATTAACACACAAATGTTTAATTTTCTAGTTTATTGTTTCATTGTTTTTTAAGAAACTGTCTAGTTCATATTTCTTTTATTGCAGTGTTTTATTTTATTCATAGTAAATGGAAAGTTTAAAAAAAGTATGAATTATATCTTAAAAATTAAGGAAAATATACGTTGAAAATTAAATTAAATTAAATTAATTTTGACATGTCACTCTTGATAAATTCATTATCGCGTACAAAAAACATGTTAACAATTTCATTTAATGAAAACGCATATGAAGAATTACTTATAGATTAAGAATGTAGAAATATTAATAGTCATAATTTCATTCAATAACAATTATACAAGGAATTAAGTGAAAATAATATATAAAAAATAACATTAACAATAGTAACATGTTAAATGCCATTATTAAAATTGTTTTATTATTCAAGATGACTGAAAAATATGCATGAAAAAAGTAAATATGGAGAGATATAAAATTTTCTAATTATATAACAATATGTAATATCTAAAAGTAAAAATAATAATATAATTTTACAGCACAAAATGTTAAAACTAAAATAATTAATATAAAAGAAATAATTTATATTCATATATATATATATATATATATATATATATATATATATATATGAGATGATTAGATTTCTAGACAAAATCAGGTAATGTATCCAATATCAGTATTTGAGTTCAAAAATTTAATACTAGCCTTTTAGAAGCATTCTGTCTTTATATATATAAATAAAAGCATCTAGCGTTTTGTTGTTTTTTTTTTTTTTTTTTTTTTTTTTTTCGTTTTCTTTGTTTCTAAACTATAAATAAAAAGTGTCCTATTTCATTTCATATAACAATTACTACTAATTATTAAAACGTGCTGAATTATAAGTACAAGAAAATGAAAATGAACTTTATTTTGAATTGATAATATTATTATGTACATAAATGGTAATTATTTAATTTAAAGTCTATTTGATATTTATGTCCATCCATCCAAATATGCAACAAGCCTTCAAACATAAGAAGAAAAAAATATTCACAATGCTTTTGAAAAAGTAGTTAGGGTAACATTAGAATCGCCTAAAAGTGGGTTTAGTTGAAAGATATTTATCTGAGTTTAACTAACTTCTCTATTTACAAGAGAATATAGGTCCAATAAAAGTATACACATATATCACTCAAAAATTTAATTTCACTAATCAGTCCAATTCTGACGACACTTTTTAAAGGAGTCCCAACGATTTTAACTTACTGACCTAACTATGAAATAATAATAATTTTTATGAAATATATAAAGTACTTAGTGTGTTAATATCAGTGGAATAATTCGATGTAATTATGTGAAGTGCCGTAATATTCAAAACCATTAAAAAAGTAATTTAACGTAATCAACTAAGTTTTGTAAAATTTGATGAAGTTAAATGAAATTCGAAACAATTTATGAAATACCTGAATTAGAAACTATTCGATTAGTTAAAGTTGAATTCCTTTTGCCAAACTCATCGGTTTGCTTTATATAACTTTTCCAATTTTTTATAATTTGCAAATATATGAATTTTAATTTAGAAAAATATTTTTTTTTCTTAAACCAGTAATGAGAAAGTTATAATTAGTCTGACGTCAGACAAAATCGATAAGCATCCTATGATTAGCATCAACATTAGCTACTAGCTAGTGACGTGGAACCGATAAGGATACAAACTTATTAAAAAAAATATTTTAAGAAATTATATTAAAATAAATCTTTTATGATAAACTATCAGAAATTAGAAGCCTTTTTAACCTTTTCCACTACGGCTCTTACTAAATTATAGTAACAGGCTTTTGTTTTATCATAAAAATCCATTTAAAATAGGTGCAATTGAGTCTGATAATATGTTCTGAGTATAAATAAATAATTAATTAAGTTAAAAGAAAAACAAAAAACGCAGTTTCGGTTTATTCTGGAAGTCTCTTTCATTGTTTGAGTGTGAAGTGCGACGCGATCTTACGAAACACCGATCCGTAACCACCCTTCTCTATTTTATCATTGTTTCTTCAGATTCCCTCCATTCTTTCTCTGATAATCCTTTTTTCAAGCTCTTCCACTCTCTCTTTCTTACCCTTTTCCCAAATATTCAAACATAAAAAAATACAACGACAAACCAAAACCGTTGAAAACAATAATCGCAATCACACGCGTTGTTTTTTTCTCGAATAGTTTTGCTTCCAATGGTCCACCAAGTCATCGTCCCTCCGCAGCCGGTGCACAACCGCCGGAGGCGTGGCGTCGGCGAGGTGGCCGGGGGAGGCGCGGCTGAGTGCGCCGCCGTGTGTTGCTGCTTCCCGTGCGTGGTCATCCACCTCGCCGTGCTGGCCATCTACAAGGTTCCCAAGAAGCTCGTCCTAAAAGCCGCGCGAAAGAGACGACGTCGTTTGCTGAGGAAAAACAATGACAACAACGTTGTTGTCTCGAACAACGGTAATGATTTCGTGGTGTTGCACCCGCACAGGGCCAGCAGCGCCGACGCGTGGGACTACGCCGTGGATTCCACGCGCTTGGAGGAGTTTCTCAAACAAATCCCCGAGAACGAGATGGACGAGGAGGAAAAAGGGTTGGAGAAGGAGATGTGGGCCCGGTTCGCCGGAACCGGGTTCTGGCGGAGCGAGTCTCAGCGCCAACCGTAATTCTGAACCGGACCGGTCCAGCGTGTGCATACAAAAGATAAGAAGATTATCATAACGCCTCTATAGGAAGAGGGTATCAAAACGGTGTCGTAACGTGGGCACGTTGTTTAAGAATTCGGCGAAGCTATGATCGTGTGAGGGGAAAGGGACAAATGAGACGGCGATGTGTAGATGGTTACGGTTTTGTTAAACAGTGTTTTTTTATTTTATTTTATTTTCCGGATAATTTAAATTAGGACAATTATCGATTTTTTCGAAAAAAAAATGTATATTTTTTTGGTAAAATTGAAAGTATCCAAAATGTTCTGAATTTGCCTTTAACTAATGTTGATATGGAGGAACATTCCTTTGTATAGGTTTATTTTTTGTATATAAATATAAGAAATTGATAACTTTTTGTTTTACATAGCTTCATGTTCTTCTATTGGATGGTGCATTACAACTTAACCTAGTAAGGTACGCTTGTGTTAATTTTTTGGTGTCTTTTTCTAGTAAGTAACTATTTTGTTTTCTGTTTGTGTTATAGACAATGTTTTTTTAATCAAGAGGGGATTAAGGGCACTAATCTAGTTTACTAATCCTAATTTTGGCTTGAAAACTTGATTGTTACATGTTGTTGACTCCAACACTCTAGTATTAGCTTCTTAATGAACAGAAAGAAAAAATCATATCTATTAACGCCACTTGAGTACGACTTAACGAAAGGAATAGCACCCATATTTAAGTGTACGTAGTTTTTGTTGACCATGTTGGAAGATTGGAGGCTAAATGAGAGTGATGTTTTAGACTTTACAGAAAAATTTTAGATCAAAATTTATGGTTGTTGAAATTAAGTTTTAGTTGAAAAGTAGACTATTATTTTTTCATCGAATTTCACTTTTTTTCGTTCAATGAGTCCGTTTTATGTAAATAAACATGTATTGATAGAGTAATAATCTTATGTTGTCAGTTAATTAAAATTTAACTTTTAGATTTTGTTTAGAAAATAAAATCAAAGATAAATGAAATGCTTTAAATTTGAACTGTCTCGATTTTTTAAAGTTTTTATTTGAATAAATCAATTAAAATGTTTTAATTTCAAACAAATTTTTGATTTTTTAAATAATTAGCAAAATAAAATGTTAGTATCAAACACTAAAAAAATATGCATTAGCACATAGAATCATAAGGAGGGAGAGAAGAAACATAAAAATCATCAAAGAGAGCATTTAAATTTTTAAAGTTTACTCCTTGAAAATTTACAATTTATAATAATTATAATATCTTACAAATTCCTAAAATTTTATTTATTTAATTTCCTTTTCAATAACGTATTTGACTGTATAACATTTTAAATTCTATAAGCATGGATTCATACATAATTATTAAAGTAAATGTCGACAACTTTTGTTTCAAAATTAATATGTATTTTCTTCTTTTTTATTGGCTTGTATATATGATAATGTTTTTTTTTTTATAATTAAAATGGTGTAGTTTTACCTTGTTTTAATAGAATAACGTGATTTAATTTCTCTTAATGAAATTTTTTTGAAGACATGTTGATTATTTAATTCTTTAATTAAAATTCTTGTTTAGTTAGTATTATTATAGAAAATCTTGTATCTAGTTAATAAGATGTGAAAATTAAGAGTAGATGTATGGAGATAAATAACATAATTAATATATGAAAAATAATCATTTGACAATTATAACAACTATATTACAACTTCCTTTTAAAGATATTATAGTTATTATAAAAATAAAATTTTATATTTATAAAAAAACAAAGAGAATGAACGATAAAATAGTAATTATAAAGTGATTATAAAAATTTGTTAATTGTCAATAATTATTTTTTTAGATATTGATTAACCACATTTCCTATTGATTTGGCTGGAAAACTATTTTGAAAAAAATTGTGTTAGTGATATTATCATCTCTTAGATATTATACCGTCTAACAAAGTTTTAATTGAAAATCTTTTAATTTTATTGTGAAGATGACAATTGTAAAGATTGTGAAGATGACGGTGATCAATTTTCCTGGAAAAATCTATTTTCAAGATCATTCCCAACTTATTTAGTTGTCTTCATCCATAAGATGCTCTGTCCTACAGAATGAGACATTGAATGCACTGACCAAAAGATTCCCATGTTATTGCGTTTTTTCCATGCTTGATACGAGAGATATTCTTTATCTGCTTCCAAAGTCTTCCATCTATGTATTCTACCTTATTTTTGGCATTCAGGACAGTAACAATAAATCTGTTACGAGAGTAGTAATTGTTAGAGTCAAGAACAAGAAAAATAATAAGAGGAATGAGAGAGTTTTCACTATAATGAAGATAAAAGTAACTATGTAAAGAAAAAAATGTGAAATTTCTTCACCTTTGATGAAAAGAAAAGAAACAAGAAGGAGAAAAAAAAAACAAACGATGCAAAGGAACGTGAAATAGAGCTCTTTAAAAGAAAAATTTAGATACCATCTCAAGAAATCTAATGTAATGCTAGATGTGTTTGGCTTCGTAGCAGGCATGTAGAAGTTCTCCATTCAACCAAAAAATTTATTACCGTATAGAAAGAAAGAACTAAGAGACAGAGGAAAACAACAGCAAAAAAACATGAGAAGGAAGAGTTTTATTGAAAAGGAAAAATGTATCTTACAAAACAGACCCAACAAGCCTGTTATATAAATCATAGAAAACGGAAACTATAAGAAAAACAGAAAATACGCTTAGGCACAGGCATTATGCGCTTATCACATTAAACAGGTTTTGAAATTTTTGAAATTTTTTTCTGCATAATTTTGACATGATGATTTTGAACAATGTAAGATGTTTAGAATGTTGTTGGCTTTGAAACAGCAAAGAGAATTTGCAGCATATATTATAGCTTTGAAGGGGAAAAGTTTTATTACAGTCGCAGTTTTTAACATATATAACTTTGGTAATGCACACTTGATGCTTAGAATGTTATCGATTGGTTCCTTCAAGGCTCATGCTATGTGGTCCAAATGGATTCACAAGAGGGTGATCACTAGTTTCCCCAACAGGTAAACAAAGCCTCCAATACCTGTTTAATACGGAACAAACACTTACACCTTTCACCATCAACAAATTAACAAAACACAAAAAACCTTCCATTTAATGCCTTTAGGAACAAAACACCGTATCAAATTTATTATACCAACCTATCTATAAGTTCTAAATTCAGAAAAGCATCTTTTGGTCCTTCAGCTTCTGATTTGGTTCGCATAGTACCACAAAAGAGAGGTCCCAATAGAAGACGAAGATGAGGTTGATGAATGAGTATGGCTAGAGTGGTGAACAAATTGTGTTGTGCTTGCTTTACATAAGGACGTGTTTGGTATGCAAGACAGGGAATGTAAACGTGGATGGCTTCTATAGGTTGTTTTGTATGGCTGTGTACTTTTGTTCCATTTTCTAGATGGTTATTACATTGCACTAATTAAAGTGCTATACTATTATTCTTTTGTTGAATAGTTATATTGACTTTTCTTGATGTTCTTAATTTTTGATAAGATATTATTCTTGATGTTGTGCTCATTGGGCTAATGCTAGTTAACATGACAGCCAATGATACTTTTATTTCATGCAATACAAGTCATTTTGTCTCATTATGCCTCAATTCATTTTCATTCATTCTTTACTACCACTAGCACACACATACACATTAACTTGGAAGGGGAAAGTTATGCATGCTTATTTGGGCAATGCATGCTTGATCCTTAGAATTTTATCTTTGTCCCCTGTCATCACTCTTAGCTAAAACCCACTTGGAGTTAAAATGCAAAAGAAAAAGGTACCACAATAAACTAGCATGTTGGAGTAGAGTTTGAAGCACTTCAAACAGTCTCCAAATGCTTCTCTATGAAATGTTTGATGGTCAACATCAACTTGTTGGAGGGTTCTGAATTGGGATAAATAGTGAAGAAACCATGTTGTTGTCCTTCAAATTCCAAATACTCTATATCTTTACCCCACTCCTTAAGCCTCCTTACATAATCCTCTGCCCTGTCTTTCAGCAAATCACTTCCTCCAGCCACCACTAGAATTGGGTCTAGATTGATTCCTTCAAGGCTCTCACTATTCGGACCAAATGGATTCACAATAGGGTGATCGGTAGTTTCCCCAATTGGAATAGAAAGCCTCCAAAACCTGTTCAATCATTAACACCGCATAACAAAACAAAATTGTTCTATGAACACCAAAAAACTGACACTATTTATAGATTTTCTGACTAATTTACCTGCCTTAATAATTGAACCATTAGAAATTGGTGTAACATAACACATTATGCAGATATAAATAAACAAATTTACCAACCTATCAATAAGTTCTAAATTGAGGAAAGCATCTTTTGGTCCTTCAGCTTCTGCCTTGGTTCGGATAGTTCCACCAAAGAAAGGTGCCAATAGAACATAACCTCTGACCCGAACCGGTGCCAGCTCTGGTGACCCGAACCCGAGCCGAGCCGCCAAATGGTGAGCTATGTTCCCTCCAGCCGAGTCGCCTGCGATGAATACCCGACTAAAATCAGCCGCGTGGCTCAACCATGGGTCCGGCTCCTCACTCACGGCTTGAGCCTGAAGCCACTTAACAGCCGTGAAGCCGTCCTCAATTGCATCAGGGAGCCGGTTCTCAGGAGCCAGCCGGTAATCTGGAGCCACCACTATAACTCGAAGCTGGGAAGCAAGCCGAAAACAATAGTTTTGACAATTAGGCCACGTGCGTGATCCGATGCAAAAGCCGCCACCGTGAAAGTAGAAAAAGATCGGAAGCTTGGAGCCGGCTGAGCCGGCTGGCTTGTAGAGCCGAAGCTGAAGATCATGGGCAGGGTCAAAAACGACATCTTTCCACAAAACGGTGCCGTCGTCGTTTACAGGGACGTTGAAGCTTGGCCGCGAAGAGCGTAGTATGGAACCGTCGCTATAAACGTGAAGAACACCACGACATTCTTCTACTACGGTGGCTTCGGAATCCAACGTTGCAGACATGTTTTTTTTTTTTTTTTTCCTCTTCCCTTGCTTACACAATGTTTCTTTTTGTGTAAGAAAATTTGATTATAAAGACAGAAAAGAGGTTGAAAAGATGAATGACAATGGAAGAATGCATTGTCGTGAAGGAATTGTGATGTGATGACGTTTTGTTATTCTTGGTTATTTGTTTTGCCATGCAAGACAAACATGACAGTGTGGGAAGTGTGTCATACGTTGTATTCTTGTGCGACACTTGAGTCTTTAGTTGTGCCATTATCTCGATGGCACATTATTGTTATTCTTTTGTTGAATAAGTGCTGCACCAATGGTAGCTTTTTAATGAGTTCATATTATCATTATAAGAATTAAATTTCGAAAACCTCAACAAATTACCAGACTCATCAAGAGAAATAACTTAATACATCAAAGGTCACCAATAGGTATAATGATCACTATTAAACAACGGTGACGGCGGCAGTGGTTTGTACAGTAAGGGGATCTTTCTATTTTGTATGGGTGCAGTTAGCAATAATCGGGTGCAGGAAGAAAAAAAAAATCTAAGAACACTTTATGAAGATTTGAATAAGGATAATATATCCTGACCCGTGCTCCATTACTAAACAACCATTATGTTATAATCAAGATATTGTATTAAAAAAAGAAAAATAATATGTGTGACATTGACAATGTCCCAGAATGGGTATTTAGAATATGCAACTATCAAATAAAGGTTTCCACTATTAAGATAAAGTTACCTCACTTGAGATTTATAAAATCAGAATCTCTAAAAGGATAGAATGATAATGGGTCATGGCGAGGACGAACATTACCCACTCCATTTATAAAATAATTAGTCTACTAGAGGATATTCTTTTAAAATAAAAAAAAACTTTGAAATAATTATTTAAAATATGAATTTAGATAAAACTAATAATTTTAAAGTAGAATTCAAATAAAATTGTATATGTACTATCCGACCACTAGAAGGAGTGACTGACAACTCCCAATATCCAAACCAGGAACCATGTCCGACAACTCCACTATCTAGCCATTAGAGGGAGTGACCGACAACCCCCCATACTCGAGCTAGAAGGTATGGTCGAGAACTCCAACCACTATAAACTCTTAACAGTCTAAAGACTATAAGAGTCTAGGAGACTAGTGTACTATACGGCCACCAGGAGGAGTGACCGACAACCCCCAATACTCAAGCCAGGAGGTATACAACATCTACTCGGCCTTCAGGATGGTAGGTTCACAACCAGAAACACGCATGGGCCGGCAAGTATCCAGCAACCTCTCACGAACCAGTTTCCCACCTCTTTGCATTGGGAACCAACACCTGTCTTCTGACATAGGAACAAGTTCCAATAAACGCGCATACCCTCCTGAAAAATGAGTAAACCACACGTCTTTCCTGACAGGCGGTAGGAAAAAGCAATCCCAGACTACACGTCTTTCCCTGACAAGGCATGCAAAAGCAAGATATCCTACTGACACTGACACAGGATAGAGGTTGCAAGTCTTCCCCTACTCCAGCTAGAGGAGCAATGATAACACGTACTGGTATAAATAGCAAGCAGGAAAAGAGAAATAGGACTTTTAACTCACATCTTATTTGGATGATTGAAACCCCTGAGAGCAAGTACCAGCAACCGGAGAACACCATCACCTAGAGACCGGAGCTTTACTTAGAACTGATATAGTTGACCCATTGTAGTCTTATACTTAGCTTCTAGATTCTGCAAGAACATTTATTGTTCTAGGCCCTCAGGCTTTGTAAGAACAATATAATAAAGTATTAATGTAAATTATTTGAATTTTTAAAAATAACTTGACTGTATTATATTATTTAAATTATGAAAATATGCAAATATTGTGAATTAAATCATTAACAAAAAAGTTTCAACTACTAATTATAATGAAATAAATAAACATGTAATTGTAATAATTATTTTAATTTATCTAATTAAAAATATTAATTAATCAATTAATTTTTTCAAAAATATTTTTATATGATTATATATATATTAAAATAAAAATTAACAAGTTGACTTGTTAGTCTACTGTTTAGGACAAAGAGTTTAATAACGTTAGTTTACCATGCGAGTTAAGATTTTCAATATGCACTACAACAAGTGAGTCCATGACGTCTCATTTTTAAGTGACTGAGCTAAATTGATGTAACTAATCTAAATGAAATGAATAAATGTAATACGTAGACAGAACATGGTTATAAATGATAAAACTAAAGATGACAATGTCTTTCTGGAGTTTCTAAAATTTGAATTATTTCTAAATTGAATTACTTGAATTGAGTTATAAATTATAAAATTAAGAATTGTATTTTAAGATAAATATTTATTAACAACGTCAACTAATTTAAAATAGTTTAATTTAATTTATTAAGTTTAAATATATATATTTTGCATTGCAAGTTGGCTTAAAAACTAAGCTATAGCCAGAGTAGTCCACAAATTATCCACATGCTTGCTTTTACAATGTGTTGAACATTTTGGCGTCACCGTGAATAAACTACGCACACTCAATTTCTAATATACGATAAAAAGGCTCATTGTTGTCGTCTGGGTTTTGGCATTAGGTGTTGCATCTTAATCGTTGTCTTTGTTTCAAACAAAAAAAAATTAGAAATTTTATTCCACAACATTTGTTTCGGAAGGTATTTTATGTGTTTTAAAAATTTTGTTTTGAAAATCTTATCTATTAATGTGTTCCACAAATTGCAAAAGTATGTTTTAAAAAGAATTAGAGTTTAGGGTCCTAAATCTTAGATTTAAAAAAATTATATTTTGGAATTGTTAATCTGAAAGCTATTTTAAAGAAGAGTAAATAGTCATTTTGAAAATTATAGGAGTGAAGGTTGAAATTGAGAGGGTGCACGAAGCAATTGCCTGATGTCAACTCTAGTCGTACGTTGGGCTTACTAGAAGATGAATGTTGGGTTTGGTGTGGGCTGCATGTTTAGGCCTCTTCAATGACAAATTCTTCCTGCACCTTAATACAAATATTTTAATTCCATAAATACCCCAGCACACCCATCCGGTTCATAACGTAAAAAAAAGAAAACTGGATGGCATCCCATCCGGGTTTTATTTTAACATCTTTGATTAATCCTTAAAACAAGCAATAAGTAAGTAATTTTTTGTGTTTATTAGCAATTAGTAAGTGATATTGATGATTAGAGTAGTTGATTTGGGGTTTAGGCGTTGTCGACGACAAATAGAACAATTTTCCGATTTGATATATGAGAACCGGATGGGTTCCATCCGGTTCTCATTTTGATTTGGAAATGAGAACCGGATGACAGCCCTATCCGGTTGTCATTTCAAAATCAAAATGACAACCGGATCATCCAGTTGTCATTTCCAAATAAAATGAATTTTTTTTAAATGACAACCGGATGGGGGGTATCATCCGGTTGTCATTTTATTTTGAAATGACAATCGGATGGGGGTGCCATCTGGTTGTCATTTTATTTTAAAATGAAAACCGGATGGGAGTGCCATCCGGTTGTTATTTTTTTTTAAAATGTGAACCGGATGGGAGTACCATCCGATTCTTATTTTTTTTCCTATATGAACCGGATAGAGTCAGTTGTGGAATTAAAAATTTATATTAGGGTGCAGAAAGAAGATATTAGGGTGCAGGTCAACCCTATTACATTTGTTCGAATAATTCTGAAATGATATTTTCCGAAAATTATTTTCGAAATGATACTTTTAGAAAGTTATTTTTGGATCCAAAAACAGTTTTTGAATTATGATGACTTCCGAAATAACTTAATTCGAAACATTTTTCGAATCTGAAAATAACTTAAAAAAATATATGAAGGTGCAAGAAAAACCTGTAGAGGTGCACGAAGAAGCTCTCCATTTGTTCTGCTATTACTCCGTACAAAGTCAATCCAAATCGATATATTAATAATATCTATAAATTATAAGGTGCAGCTACAAAATTAGGAGAAAACACTTAATTCCCTTAAAATTTACCCCTCTTACAAATAAAAACTCCAAATCTAAAATTTAATTTAATTAATCCACAATGAATCTTATTTACAAAAGAGACATCTTACTCTAATTTTGTTCCAATTAATCTTTTAAACTTTATCTTTTCCGCGAATAGACACCTAAAAATTTAATTTTATTATAGTTATTTTTTAAAAATTAGTAATTTTTTTATAAATAAATTTTAACAACTTGAAGTTAAATAAGATAATAATAATAATAATAATAATAATAATAATATTTTAGTTAAAAAAAATTGTAAAAACTTAACAAGTTTTAAGAAATAGTTATAATAAAATTAAAACTTTATGTGTTCATATATATATATATATATATATATATATATATATATATATATATAATTTAAGGATTAATTGAAA
>Ga0209489_106663_pt1 | contig 18277 bp, 7 predicted proteins | sample SiratrowhiteBW_FD_187527 | JGI IMG/M metagenome (GOLD analysis project Ga0209489, IMG submission 187527) | Root nodule microbial communities of legume samples collected from California, USA - Siratro white BW (SPAdes) (version 2) | ecosystem: Host-associated > Plants > Roots > Nodule | place: USA...
CTAAGTTCTAGACCAAGCTTCAAATCTTCATGAATCTTCATGCTTTCCACATAAGATCATAGGTCTTGAACTTCTTCACACATGGTTGGCTTCATCAAATTACTGCAGCAGTCCACTGGTGCTAACAAGCTTGATGAAAATGTTTCTTACATAAAACAAAAGGGATCATCATATCTAGAATCACTATATATATATATATTCTTGAAGATGAATCTTAACTAAAACATATTTTCCTCGTTGATACACTATAAGAAAAAGGTTGTTTAGAGACTAATTTTTAATTATCAAATGAAATGGTTACTAATTGGGATCAAAATAGTCACCAAATTAGATTTTGGTTGCTAAATAACTACAAAATAGAAGTAATGATTGAATTTAGGGACTAATTAAGTCTAATAATTGGTATCTAACATTAGATACCAAGGTATCTAACATTAGATACCAAGGTCTCTAACTTAATTAGATACCAATTTAGAATCTAATGGCATATGTCACTAAAACCTTGATATCTAATGTTAGATACCAGTTATTTGACTTAATTAGTCACTAAATTCAATCATTACTTATATTTTGTAGTTATTTAGCAACCATTAATTCGGTGACTATTTTGGTCACAATTAACAACCATTTCATTTGATGGCTAAATATTAATTTTTAAATAGCTTTTTTTTTGTAGTGAAATATACGACTAAGGATTTGTCCATACCTAAAAGCTATAAACTTTTTAACATATGTAAAAGAAAAATAATTTACGAATGACTCTAACTTAGCTCAAGAATACAATACATAGTTTAGTAATATATTAAGACACACTTGAAGAGCTAAATTGAAAAAAAAAAAGTTATGAAAACATATGCTAAAATGAACTAGCCTGGCAGAAGAAGAAGATATAATTGCTTTTGTATAAAGGAGATGCACCCTAGGAAAAATCAACTATGTATTAGGCAGAAGTTGAATGTAAAAAGATGTTAACATTCAAGACAATAAATGCTCCGAAAAAAAAAAAGAATTATAGAATAATGACTAAATGTTGGGTATTTGTACTATTAGGTATTGTTTCTATATAAGTACCAGTCTTTTAGCTTATGACTTTAGATTAGAGGACTCTGTTGTTAGGATATTACTTACTTAAGTATTGGTCTCTTTACTTCACTTATACTTGAGATGAGAGATTATGTATTGTTATTATATGTAACAATCTAAATATTTATTTGAATATTGAGATTATTTTATTTCTGTGGAAAATTAGAAACTATCCAGATCACCTATCCTACAATCAGGAAGTCAAAGATTCCCAAATAAATACTTTCTTAAGAAAATTACTACCAATATCTTGACTTTAAAAATATTTAAGAATTATCACTGTATAGAAAATTAAAGTAATAATAATATTTAGAATAATTAGATTAAAAAGAACTAGAAAAATTGAAAAATGTGATCTACTCAAAGATGTGCCTAATTAGAATCTCAATAAGAGAACACAATTATAAATAAAGATCAAACTCTTGTAAAATACAATTAAGCAGATATTCTTAATTAATATAAAATGATAGGAATCCAAATATAATTTTAAGTTTCACTTTATATATCAAAGTGAAAAAAATATTAATATATAAAACAATCAAAACATTGATTTATCGTTTTAAGATTTTATATTAAACACAACCACAATTATTTTTACAAGAGTGTAATTTAGGTTCTAAGTTTCATTAACATATTAGTGTAAGATTTCTTATGATATTTTCCTTCTTAATTTATCAAGACCAAAATTATCACTACAAGAATAAGATTGTTTGGAGACCAATATTTAGCTACCAAATGAAATAGTTGTTAATTATGACTAAAATAGTCACCAAATTAAATTTTTGTTGCTAAATAACTACAAAATAGAAGTAGTGATTGAATTTAGTAACCAATTAAGTTAAATAATTGGTATCTAACATTAGATACCAAAGTTTTAGTGACCTATGCCGTTAAATTCTAAATTGGTATCTAATTAAGTTAGAGACTAATTTAGAATCTAAAAGTATAGGTCACTAAAACCTTGGTAACTAATGTTAGATACCAATTATTTAACTTAATTGATCACTAAATTTAATCATTACTTCTATTTTGTAATTATTTAACAACCAAACTCTAATATGGTGACTATTTTGGTCACAATTAGTAATCATTTTATTTGGTAACTAAAAATTGGTCTTTAAATAGTTTTTTTCTTGTATTATTTTTATTTAGAATTTAATTATCTTTAGAAGGAATCAAATGGATTGAATACAAAACCTTGTGAATAAACCATGTCCAACAAAAATTGGTAAATATTTTTTTTTAGGTTGTCATATTCAATGAACCCACCATGTTAGAACATTGAATGAGTTCTGGAGAGGTGGTTGTGATTTTGTGTATATCATAAATAATTAAATGTGATCCAAATTCAAACTTTGACACAATGTGAAACCAAAAAGGCCAAATCATAAATTTCCTTTGAACTTTGAATATAGTTATCGAGGGAGCAAAGTTTGGTGAAAGGGTATTAATTGTTGCTTTAAATTTCAGTTTACAGCCCCAATAAAATTTATTTAGTTGGCTCTCCCTAGGGAAAACTGTACGGTACAAAATATCACTCTTCCCCAGTTAAGCTTCTAGCTTTACACTGCCAATACATCTAATCTTAATTACAAAGTAAATTTAATTTTTTATCCTGATACTACACCTAATTAAATTTTCTATTAAATATGATCATATACTCAGTTTTTATTTTTTTTATTGTAAGTTTTTGTTTTTCTTTATTAGTAAATAATAAATAAATAAAACAGAACATCCCATGATGTTCAAATTTTTATATAAAACTGTTCAAGAATGTACATCTTTCTTCTGCATATTATAAAATCATTACATTTTACAAATATATTAGAACACATTAAAATGTTGATAGCATCCATGATTTATAGGCTTAATTACAACTGTAATAGCAGATTGGATTGTGAGCTTTTGTTTATGTTTATTTATTTGATTCTAAAGTTTAACATATTTTAATTATTCTTTTAGATTAATTGTCTTTTCTATTTTTCTTTCCTCACTAGATGAATTCATCCTTCTCCTTTGTAGTGTTGATGGTCATCTCTATCTTGTCTTCATGTGCTGTATATGTTAATATTTAATTAATTTACACATTAAGAAAATGTATAACTATTATACTCAAATAAAATAAAAACTTGGATTCAAATCAATCTGTTTCACTTGTTTGTTTACTATTGTGTTCCTCTAATCAAAAATTGACATGTAAATTAATTTTTTAATTTTCTCCTATAGTTTTTAACTATTATTTAATCAACTCATTAATTTTCCTCACAAAGATAACCAACCACATAACTTTCCTCAAAGAGTATGAAAAAACTAAATGTATATTTTAATCCATTTGTTAATCTTTTATTCATGAGGAGCAATGTAAGAAAAATGAGGAACACATTATTTGTATTCTGAAAACTTATTGTATTTCTTATAAAAAAAAACATAGATTAAAAGTAACGACGATGAATAGAATAACTATTATCAAAATAAAGCTTCAAATCTTATTAAAAAAAGGATGTTAGCAACTCCTAATATAATATTAGGTATACTTTTGTTGGTTAACTTAGTTCTCTTATAACTTATAATTCTATTGAAATATCCATGCATGACAGTTAAAGTAATTACTTAATCACAACGCAGATTACGTATATTTCATCAGCTTTCATGCATTAACAAATTATATTCTAAGAGCTCTTTCGGTTGCTATGGCTAATAAAATAACTTTTGCTTCGAATAGAAAAACAACTGTTGTTTTCTCGGTCCTGGTAATTTAACTTTAAACCGTTAAAGAAGAATCTTTTTGTTCCATTCCATATTCATTTTAGGTTCAATGCGCTAGTTAACAATCACTCCAGAATATTTTTAGAAAAAGTGGTCTATGTTCTCTCACACAGGTAAAAGAACTCCTAGAGTAAGTTATCACGTAAAACAGAACTACACCAACAAAAGAATAAGATTAGTTTTCATTCCATAAGCAGAAAAAACTCATCATGACAGAACAGAAAAAGAGCACAATTATGATATGAAAGGCTCGTAATAAACCTTAATGTTGCGTTCCGTTTTAGAAAACTTGATTTTGGGTAGCAAAATACCAAAACACTTAGAAAAGAGGAACTTAAAAATCAACGTGGTGTGAGGAACAGTGCCTTGTTTCTGCACAGAATATAAAATAGGTACACACTTGGCGGTTTCGGGTCCACACACCTCACAAATGTGTCAGTTTGTTGGCATGACGTTGGTTAAAGCAAAGGAAGAACCCTCTTTGCACCCCCCAACACATCTATTTATATCTTACCCATGCTCCTTTCATTTCCCTCATCACTCATACTTTTTCTCTATCTCCATTAAGTTCTTACTCTATTTATCACTCAGATATTTTGGGAGGGTGGAAAAGATGGTGCTTTTGGGGCTTCTCTTGCTGGGATTTCTTTCTCTGGCTTCACCTGTCTCTGCTGCTTCTGGTTATGGTTGGATGAGTGCTCATGCAACCTTTTATGGAGGGGGTGATGCTTCTGGAACTATGGGTGAGTTACTTATGTTATGTCATCCACACACACAAACAATGCTCATTCTATAATCACAAAGAAACAAAAAAATTTACATATACGTGTCATAAATTTTTCACCACCCTTATCTTTTAAGTCATAAAGGAACCTTTGTATTATCTTCTGATCAGAAAGTGCCATGTAAATTTATTACCACTTAAATGATGTAAATAGTACTGGTTTATCCAAGACGGAATAATGAAGAAATATCTCACCGTAATTTCTACTGAGAACTTTTTATATTTTTGTTTCTTATTTAGGGTAGTCTGAGACAATGGTTATGTGAATTTTTGCTGCAGGTGGAGCATGTGGATATGGGAATTTGTATAGCCAAGGATATGGAACAAACAGTGCTGCTTTGAGCACAGCTTTGTTCAACAATGGTTTAAGCTGTGGCGCATGTTTCGAGATAAGGTGTGTTGATGACAATAGGTGGTGTCTTCCAGGCTCAGTTGTGGTTACTGCAACCAATTTCTGTCCCCCAAACAGTGCCCTCCCAAATACTGCAGGAGGATGGTGCAACCCTCCCCTTCACCATTTTGACCTTTCTCAACCTGTCTTCCAACAAATTGCTCAATACAGAGCTGGAATAGTACCAGTAGCTTATAGAAGGTACTCCTCATTCATTATGTTCTATTATTTACTTATCATTTCTGAACTTTTATAATACTATCCAAACATTTCTTGTCTTTTTTCCACCAAACTTGTTTTTTAATTGTTTTAAAAAAAAACTCACTTTTTATAAATCACTTGGGGAGAGGTTAATTGCTATATAACCTTTGAAGAGGTGGAGGATGTTTGTATATGTAACTTGAGGAAACTTTAGGGTATTTAACATAGTTTTGTTCATTATTTATTGACTTTGAAAATTTGAGATGAATTTGGTTTTGGTTTTTTAAATTTAAAAAATATTACTTTAATCTTTAAATTAAAAAAAATACATTTGCACTCTTTAAGGAATAAATTGGAAAACCTAAAACAATTCAAAATTGTTTTTAGTAAATTTAAAAAATTAATGCTTTAAATTTTAAAGGCTAAATGTTTTCAAATTTTTAAAATATAAAAATATAATTAAATTTGTTTTAGGTTTGCAGGATATTTTGGAATTTTATTATAAAAAAACAATGTCTGCTGAAAGCCATTCTAGGGCCTCATAAAACAAAATGTGGTAACTGTCAAATTTGACACATCGAGGCACTGGGACCATCGCTGAAGCATGGCATAGAATCTTTCCTTCTGTTCTACTTACACACAATTACAAATAAAGTCAGCAGAAGTGCAGACTCTTCATGTGAACTTTTTTATTTCATAATTCTAGGTGCTCTTTTCTTGTTAAGGGATTTTTGGATACATAAACAATGCATTTACTGTAACATAGGTATACAGAATAGAACTTCCTGGTTCCTATTACAAGGCTCAGAATTAAGTACTTCTTATCCAACAATGACTTTTTAAAGTTGTCAAGCTGATAGGGTTTGCATAAACAGCTTTTAAGAAAACAGTTGAAAAGAATTCTCAAGTTTGTCAGATTCTTTTGTTTTTGAGTTTTTGATAAATAAAACTATGTATACGTAATGGCCACGTTCATGTTGTAGTGATTTGTGACTAGGAATATATTCCATTTACCAAGTGTGACTGTACACTTCTTTGTCCAATTCTTTTTTGCTTTTAACTATTAGGGTCTCTTGCCAAAAGAGAGGGGGTATCAGATTCACCATCAACGGTCACTCATACTTCAACCTAGTCCTAATCACCAACGTTGGAGGTGCTGGTGATGTTCATGGAGTTTCCATCAAAGGGTCAAGAACAAATTGGCAAACTATGACCAGAAACTGGGGTCAGAACTGGCAAAGCAACACCTACCTCAATGGACAAAGCCTCTCTTTTAAGGTTACCACCAGCGATGGACGCAACTTGGTGTCTTACAATGTTGCACCCCCAAGTTGGTCCTTTGGACAAACCTTCAATGGCCACCAATTCACTTAAACACATAACATAAAATTTTTATATTTACTACTATATATTATGTCTTACAAAATGGTTTAGGTTTAATTCAATGCATGTTTAGTTTTTTTCCATATGTAAGTATATAATACAAAAAAAATTAAGTAATATGGTATAGGAGTTGAGTGATGAAGGGCTTGTTTTTAAGATGGTCCTAGGAATTTGAATTATGTTTGTTGTGCCTAGAAAAGGCAGAGTTTAGGGGGCAGGGGTGCACCTAGTAATATGTTTAAGGTTTAGCACCCCTAGTTTGGTGTGTGGTTGTGGTTTGTGTCGTGAAAAAATTGAAAATGGAAAGCGTGATGTTTTGCTAGCTTAGCAAAAGAGAATAGAATAGAAAAAGACGAAGCAATTTTGCTTATAGGAAGCAATTGTCATGAACTATATGTTGTTTAGTGAAAGTATGACATGTAAGCAATAAAATTACGCTTCTCCTGAGTTCTAAGTGTTACTTTTAAGCACTTCCTTTTCCTCCTTTGCTTAATTATATTTTCCAATTCTAAGTTGTGTTGATGTGGATTCTGATGTATCATGAACTGAGCAATTGCATCAATCATTGGCAGTTGTTATTATTTTGCTTATTTCCCAATTTCTTTATTTAAGGTTTGTCCACCCTTTTTTTTTCTAATTTTTGTAATTAGGGTTCGTGTGCTATGCATTGAGCTGTTCTGTTTTTTTTATGAAGTCTCGATAATGGAATTATGGGCATGTAGCACCCAGATACCCATTAACAAAATCATCCATAAAAAACAGAGCACCAAAACAACAACTTCAATATACAAATAGAAGAAAAATCAAACGCTTAAAATTTACCTCAAAATAACGAACGAGTACGGCTCTTTCCATTTCAATGATCATCAATAATTGGGGAATATATATCATCAGTTTCTTTTATCTTATTAAATGTTTTAGTAAAAACATACCAAAAGTAAGTTTTTAAAGGACATAAAGTATCAAATTTTTAAACTTAAATACAACAACTATAAAAAAAAATTTTTTTGGCTCGCCCCATCAACACAGTATGACATACTGTTGATCCATTTTGTAAAATTTTAATTCTAATTATTAATTATAACAGAGGAATGTAATGTTATACGGAAAGATAATAATTCTTTTGATTTATTCATTAATGACACTAATTAACCAAATAAAGACTTAATTAATTATGTTTTTAATATATATATATATATATATATATATATATTTTAAAAACTTAAAAATTAAAAACATAGCAGAATTAAAAAAAAAAGAAAAACAATTGGTGCGCTGCTCTGAAATCTGCCCTCTAATGAGCAGTAGGACTCAATTTACCTGATCATAGCTAATCAACCTATCTATTCTGATTTTTGACGGACCGAATAAAAATTGACTAAACCAAGCATTTTGCTATCTCATAAATAATGAAAATAACATTTATAATTACTGATTTTGTTAATATCTAGTTGAGATTAAGTAATATTTTATTAACACTCTAAAATTTAAGGAAATTATTTTTTGTCGATATTAAAACAGAGGGATTTGGAAGTGTCTAAAAATTGTTCATGATTGCAACAAAATCGCATATCAACTATAGTGTTGAACAACGAAAACTGAGGAAGACCATGATCCCCCATTATTTAGCGAATTTAATAACTTGTGGATAAAATGAGGGTAAAAGAATTAAATTATTATAAAGTTAATTACACTTGTTTTCTTTAAGATTTAGTTTGATACTCTCAACTTTTGAGAGTTCAAGAAAATCTATATAAAAATATTATACTAACATACCTCTCACCCATTATAATAATTCCTCGTTTAAAAAGGATTACATGTACTCGTATAAAGGTAGTTTTTGTCAGTGTCAAAAGGAAACAAAAGTATTATGTATAATATGGAGAGAAACAATGTAGTCTAATGTTAATGTATACTTAGTACATCATTAAAAAATTATTCTTCTCATTATCACAATTGAGTGATTTTAGTCTTTAGGTTTCAATTATGTCAATTGAGTCATCAAAGCATATCATGCATGACTAGATACCATTTTTAAATGCATGTCATGCTACAATATATGACCATGCTTATGATTAAAGCACGTATAATATAGTTGTAAGTATGAGTCAATATGCAATTAGGGTTATTCGGTGTTAGATTCTTTTCACGAAAATCTTGCTTATAACATGTTTGTTACAATAATTCTCCATTGTATTTCTCGAAGTTCTAATAAAATATTATAATTTTGTGTTCATGTCATACTTCAATGTATAATTCTTCAATGTAAAATTCCTCTGTTTCCTTCCGCACATTTTGTTTAGATTCTCCAACCATGTATCAAACGAACATTAAAGAAAGATCGCGTATCTTCTAGTTGAACACACAAACAATCTACATAAATGTATAATAATTTGTTGTTTCACTCATATGTGTCACAGGGAAGCATAAATCATGGAAATAGAAGCCAACCTCACCCTTCACATACAAAGTAATTTAAAATAAAATATGATTATGTTATATATTAAAAGTAGTTTATACAATATAATGTGAAATTACATATTTATATTTAAAGAAAATAGGTTGTGCATTATGATGAGAGCATGAATTAATATTTTAAATATTATAAATTGGTACTTAAAAGTTGGTCTTTAAATAGATATTTATAATGTATGTTTTCTAGAATATTATGAAATATAAAACAAATTCATTAAAATTAAAACGAGGAAAGCTTCAACACTTTTAGTTTTTAATTATTTCTTTTGACAATGTAACTTTCAATTAATCAAAAAATTATTCAAAAGCATGAATTAGAAATATGCTGGTAGGAAGAGGATTCGTCCTTGGCTTAAGACAGTTGTGTTGGTAGTGAACCACGGAGCTAGATATATCTTAGCAAGAATCCACCCAAATGGTAAGCCATCGAGCCAGGTGTCTAGCAATGGTTGGGTGAAGGTGATATTTCAACCCCTCTCATCCATCATGCCACGTGGCATTCATCGACCCCACAGAATCTTGTCCTAGCCAACAACAACGAAGAAATGGATTTGTGGATATATCACAGGGATAAAAGGATAAGCCAGAAACGCTCGTGGACCGTGCGATTTAAAAAATCGCCCAAATCAACGGTGAAACGCCAATAGAACATGCGAACCACAAATGACTCCGAAAGGAAAGTAATACATATGAAATAAGACTAAGCCATGCACAAAACAAAACCACCACATTTTCACATCTCTCTTCCACTGCCACTGCCACTGCCACTGCCATCAGCATGGCCACCGTCACCACCCAAGCCTCCGCCGCCATCTTCCGGCCATGTGCCTCAAAATCTAGGTTTCTGACCGGGTCTTCCGGTAAACTGAACCGGGAAGTAAGTATGAGGCCAATGGGGTGTCCTCCTTCTGCTTCTTTCAAGGTTGAAGCCAAGAAAGGAGAATGGCTACCAGGCTTGGCCTCCCCAACTTACCTTAATGGCTCGTAAGTACAAATTTTTTCTCATTCTTAAGTACACTTTTTTTTATAGAACAAAGTATAACTCATAGCAACTATATTAGTTTCAATCATTGTACAATACTTTTATCTGTAATTGAACCAAATTCTGTGCATACCCTATTCTGAAAATGGATTGATAATTGTTGACTGGTGTTGTGTGGTGGTGATGATAGTCTTCCTGGTGACAACGGATTTGACCCTCTGGGGCTTGCTGAGGACCCAGAGAACTTGAGGTGGTATGTTCAAGCTGAGCTTGTGAATGGGCGTTGGGCCATGTTGGGTGTTGCAGGAATGTTGCTTCCTGAGGTTTTCACCAAGATTGGAATCATCAATGCCCCTCAATGGTATGATGCAGGGAAAGAAGAGTACTTTGCATCATCCTCCACCCTCTTTGTGATTGAGTTCATCCTCTTCCATTATGTGGAGATCAGAAGATGGCAGGACATCAAGAACCCTGGCAGTGTCAACCAAGACCCCATCTTCAAGCAATACAGCTTGCCCCCACATGAGTGTGGCTACCCTGGCAGTGTCTTCAACCCCTTGAACTTTGCACCAACTTTGGAGGCCAAGGAGAAGGAACTTGCCAATGGTACATGCTTTATCATCTCTTCCTAAAGAGTTCTTTCAAAATACTATGTTGCTACCATAATTTATTGCTTTTGGAGAACTCTTTAGCTAACCTTGTTTGGGTATGTTTTGTGTAGGGAGATTGGCTATGTTGGCATTCTTGGGATTCGTAGTTCAACACAACGTGACTGGGAAAGGACCATTTGAGAACCTCTTGCAGCACCTCTCTGACCCATGGCACAACACCATCATCAATACAATCCGTGGCTACTAAGTTTGTATCCCATGACATGATGATAAGCCTGTGTCCTTCTCGTGTAATCCTGAATGGGTGAATTTTGAGACAGATTTGGGCATGATTGTAATGATCCATCTATTTTCATGTACAGAGGAACTGAGATGTTTTATATTGTGCTTTAGATTCGAGTCAGTTAATCAGAAGCTAAGCATGGTATTTTTTTAAAAAGAAAATCAAGATTCGAATACAGTGTTTCCGAAGTATGTAAAATTGAATTCCAGTTTTTACAAAATTTAAATTTATATAACTTGGATCACTACATGGAATTTCAGAACTCTACCATGATCTACGAGTCAGTAACATTAAATATTTTTATGTGGACAAAGTCTAGTCCTAGAAGTCTTGTACGATACATATAGTTCGTTAACACATCTGGTGGCTAAAACTAAATCAAAATGCCAACACAAATGAACAATTCTAATGGGGATCTCCCAGCTATGGAGAAATTCTCCAAGCTCAAGGCCTAAGCCAAATCAGAAAAACAATCACGAGTCGGGTGAATATTCTCCCACCTATTTAGGAAAATTGGTTTTTGTATCTCATTTTTTTTTTATACTTATCTCTCACAGTTTTTTTTTTGTATTCATTTTTCTAAAACACCCTCTTTCTAAAAACTAGTTCTACAAGCTATTTTGGTATAGGATAAGTATTCCATAAACTAATTTCTAAAATTAACACTTCTAAGTGAGCATATACTTTTACAAATATATTTTTGGGAAATCAAACTTTTGGTCAGCCAATTATATTAAGTCATACATTTTGCTCAAAGATAGAAAGAAGCTACCTATGCCAGTCTTGTTGAGCCTTGCTTTGTCAGAAAAGTTATACAAAGAAGTCATACATATTTAATTATTTAATGCTAAAGTCAAAATCATTTAATATGTGTTTAAGATCCAAACATTGCCAAACGCAAGAAGAAGTAATAGTAAAAGAAGACCTTCATAATAATTCCAAAAGAATTTGCATAGCTCTTTTTGCCTCATCTCTATACAAAAAAGATCTCTTTAAAGAAGGAAAACTTATGAAACACTAGCAAAGAAAAACTAATGAAACTCTAGCAAGAAGGACCATCTCTTGTAATCCTAAGCATCCTTAATCTTTTTTTGTGAGTAAGAATATTATTGTGTTCATACTTGTTTAGAAGAGTGTGATTCATCTTTATATCCATGGTAAGATGTGACTCCTCTCTCAAATTAGCAACCTTGTATTCTTTTTGCTCACTTTCTATGTAAAACTTTGCGCTTTTAGCAAAGAGTGGTTATTATCCAGGAGTGCTTGCAATTCAAACAATACTCAGTCTTAGCCAAGAGTGGTAGCGTTTCAAATAATACTTGGTCTTAGTTAGAAGTGGTTGTATTTTAAAATAATACCCTATCTTAGCCAAGAGTAGTTCCTTCCAAAGAATACTAAATCTTAGTCCGAAATAATTGTGTTGAAAATAATTCTCGTGTTTAGCCAAGAATTAATGGGTCCAAATAATACTCGTGTTTAGCTAGAACTGGTTGAGGTTCAAAGAATTCTCAATTATATCTTGTAGTAATAGTTTGTCACAGTGAAACTTGATCATGTTGATAAAGAACTAGACATAGTATGAGTTTATTAGACAAACTAATATAAAAATATATTTTGTAAATCTCTCTATCTCTTATCTTTTTCACATTCCACGTTATTAAATTACTTCTAATATGAAGATGAGTGTTTTGTGTTTGTCGAGCTTGAAATTGAGTGATGATCGTTTATTAGACATTGCTTTTAGAAAACTGTTTGATAGCACTCTATCAAATATAAAATTATTTTTGTTTTCATTCATCACATGAAACTTTGCAACAAGTTTTCAAATTTCTTAAAATTAGCTCTTCCTTCTTATGTTTTTTTGATATATTTTTATAATTGGTATTAGAGCTTAACCTTTAAAGGGTTGAACACCTTATAATATTTGAAGGGAAGATCTACATGACAAGAATGAAAGGACAACAAATCGTCAAGAGAACATCCTTTCCTAAGGCCACCAACATTCCTAGGAGAGGACTACCATTACTAGAAGGATAGTAAAAAAAGAAAGACTAGACAGAAACTGAGTTTGATTAGAGACAGTTAAACAGCAAAGACAAGTATATTATAATATGTATTTTATTAAAAAATGAATATAGAAATATTTATAAATTAAAGACAAATAACCATATATGAGACTCCTTAAAAATTGACTACAAAGAAAAAAACGGTCATATTCACATATTAATATAAATCTTTAAGTATGAACGATTACGATATTATAGACAATGTAACTAAAAATATGTATATCCTTCTCAACATGCTTAAATGTATATCTTTTTTTCAGAGAACTTCTCAAAAGCTCAAAAAGCTCAATTACTAGACAACATGCGAATAAAAGTGTGAAAGACTAAACCAATAACTATTATATAAGTTCACTACTTAAAAAAAATTCGTAAAAATATTTATTATCAAAATTTGAATATCAAATAATAAGAACATATTTAAAAATTTCATTTTATAAAAAACTTAACTCCTCTGATGCAAAATTAAAGTTATAATTGTAAAATATTGTCTACATTTGCGCTTTAAACCTGAAATGCAAAATTAAAGTTATAATTGTAGAATGTTGTCTACAAACGGAATATTTCTAATCACCATTTTGTAGGTGAGTGATTAATTATGGTAGTTCAAAAATTGATGTACACAAAAAAAATGCATTAATAATGATGTAATTTATTTAGAGCTAAATTATAAATAAAAATTAATATTTCATTAAAATTTGGAAACATTAAGATTTGAAGCTTACTAAGGCTGCAGTCATCATCTGATCGAAAAGATTAGTACAAAAGTGTATAAAAGAAACCACTTTTCAAACTGATCGAAACTGTGGCAATATAGAGAACAGTTTGTTTAAAGAGAATGTGACCTGTGTGGAAGGAAAAGGCTATTAAATTTATTTACTAGGTTTACTACATTTCAAAAGGCATCAGTCTCACCTGTCCAGTTAAATTTTATTTTTATTTATTACATTCATTTCATGTCAAAACAAAAAGGTGTTCTCGATTTTCAATAAAATATTAATTATTAGATTAAAAATGTTTTTAATTGTAATAGATTATCGGGTTTTTATTTAGTAGTATTTAATTAATTATTTGATTTTTTTTTTGTTCCTAATAATTTTTAATTTAATTTATTTTTAATAATTTTTAATTTATTTATGTGTTCCTAAAGTACTTTATTTCACTATTTCTAATACAATCTAAATCACTTTCATATATAGTTGGTCTACTTAGACTTTGAAATTGGACAATGAACTTAAAAACATATGGACTTGAAGTTTTTTAAAATTTAATTTATTTATATTTTTTTTTTCACAGACTGATCCCTTTTAACCACAGGTACTTGGGGTGGAAGCTTACCAAAATACTGTAGCTTAATTATTGTGTGGACAAGGCTGACCTAGCCCATTAGAAAAATGGACCATTGTGAATGGGGCTGGTTCTTCTTGTACCTCCAAATATTTCTTCAGACACTTCCAAAATTTAAAATATATTCAGATTGTTCTTAAATTAAAACTGTGTAAACTATATTGCTCCTGTAAACCCTAAACCCTGATACATAATATAACAATACACCTCCACTCTCAGTCTTCGTTTGTCGCCGCACCTCCAGGATTTCATTTGCTACCGCCGTCACTGATTTACTTCTGTCGTCCACCCAACATTATATATTTGTCATCCATTTGAGATATAGATTATTTATTGAACGTTTGTAGTGGATTTGGGTGGGTTCTGTTCAATTCTGCAATTTGGGAATGTTTGGATTTCGTTTGAAAAGAGTTTTGGAACGAGCTTTTCCAGAATTATCATCCGAATTCGAAAAACAATGCTGAAACAGTTTATTTCAAAATTAATGTTTTTATTTAAAAGAGTTTTTGAATGTACTGTTTCGGAACTGTACTGTTCCAGAACTATTTTCTGAATTCGAATGACAATTTCGAAACTATTTGCAACCTAAATGGCTTCCTGAAAGTCTATTCCAGACTTATTTTAGAAACTACAATCCCCCACCCAACTTACTTCAAACAATTCAACGCCTCCACCACTGTTTCGCATATGCGCGCCGCTATTCTACCACCGTTCCGTTGCCACCGATGACACACGCCACCTCTGATGAGACGCTGCTGCACAAAAAACTTTACGCATTCCCTGCATCTCATACACCTCCCTGTTCCTCCACTGTTATATTGCTTTAATATAATCAGGGACAAAGCTATCATTACAAAAGAGATATTTTTAAAATTTGGAGGTGTCTTAAGAACACTTAAAGGTGCAGGAAGAAGCAGTCCATGAATGGGCATTGGGCCATGTTTGACTGTGTGGGAACTCTATTTGGAGAGCTTTTTTCTGCACTTCCATGATCTCGTCCTGCACCTTCATATGCTATACAAAAATACGAATTTAACCTTGGAAAAAAATTTATAATCCAACTCTATCCTTCGCTTCACAAGCATTCGGATTAATCCGAAAGCTAAAAATATTTTGGATTTGACTTCCATATTGCGGAATTGGGAAAATATTTGGGATTTAAAAATAACCTCTTGTGTAATCCGGAAGTGATTTTGTATAACACACTTCTTCAACACCCTCTATAGCGTTTGGATTTGACTTCCATATTGTCGAATTGGGAAGGTATTTGACATTTAAAAATAACCTTTTGTATAATCGGGAAGCGATTTTGTATAACACACTTCAACACCCTCTATAGTGTACACGAAAGCGATTTTGTATAACATACTTCAACACTCTCTATACTGGATTACAGAATCTGAATACATTTGAAAATGACTTTCAAATTGTGAAATCTAAAAATATTTGTTTTTCAAATGTCCAATAATCCAAAAAGCATTTTTAAATGTCTAATAGCTTCTGAATTGTGCAATCCAGGAAGTTATTCTCAAAATATTATTGATTCTCTACCAATCTATTATGACCCACAGTTGCTTCTAGCTTTGATTGTGTCTTAATTAATGTAGTTTTGGGAAATGGAGAGACAGAAAAATTTTCTCCTTCAAATTCATTAGGCTTTTAGTTTTCTCATTCATTATCTATTCCTCCATTCTCTACCAACCTAACCTATTTTGACTAACATTTCTTCTGGCTCTTTAATTTCTTTGTGCATTAATTAATAATTAATCCACCAACCTATTCTAATTCACATTACTTCATTGTTTTTAGATTTAATTTCTTTAAGCATTGATTAATAATTAATGTGTGGGCAATGCATAGACAAAGAACTTTCTCTTTCAAACCCATCACGCTTTTGTTTTCTCATTAACTGTCTTTTCCTAGATTCTCTACTATGAAATAGAGAGACACATAAGTTTCTCCTTCATAATTCCTTCAAAATCACTAGGCTTTTTTTTTTCATTTACTATATTTTCCTCAATTCATCTTCACTTCAACACTTCTTCTACTTTTAAGTTTATTTTTTTTCAAATTCAAGCTTTGGGATCTGAAAGTCAATTTTGTTTAACATAAGCTTCTGAATTACACCATCTGAAAGCCATTTTCATATTCTTAAAGTTTTCAAATTGGAGGAGCGCATTTCAATCTGGAAGTAACTTAACTTTTTGTCAATAAAAGAAATACCTTCTGGATTGTAAAATCCGTAGCTATGACTTTCAGATTCTACAATTCAGAAGCTTTTAAGTTTATGAATGGACATTTTCGTCTTTTACTCTTGGTCAATATTGAAATTGTGAAAATTATGGAGGTGCAGGAAGAAGCACTCCTCAATTTGATAAAATAATAAGAATGCTGTATTTTAGTAAAAATATTTCAATAACTTATGTAAAAAGAAATCTTAGACTAAAGTTGTTTTGGAACAGGTTAGTGTAGTAACTTGTTTCTAAAGTGATAAGAGATGTAGGTTTTTGGGCATGAGATTTGAACTTAATGAGTATATGTTATAATGCAAATTTCTCAATTTGTTCCAAATTTAGTTTTACATAAATCAAATACTAGATGGTCCAATTTGATGAACTTACCTTTTAATGTCATCCTTAAGCATATTTGTAGGCTTTCTCATTGATTGGATCCAGACTTTGTGGATCTTGGAACCTTGTAAATCATAGTAAAACAAAATCCAACTCTTTTCTTATTTGAAAATGTATGTTTGGCATTAGCCGAGTGCTTGTACCCATAATAAGATGGACATAAAAGAGACTAGATAGAAAGAAATTAAATGGTTTAATGTCTTAGAATTAGATGTAGATACTTATATATATAGTATTAAGGTTACAATTTAATGTAAATGTTTTAAATTAATCATCATATTTAAAATATTGTTTATTTTGGAGTTTAAAGTTTTATTATAAGTTTGTCTTTCAAAAACATTTTAAAGAGTTAACAGAAAAAAATATATTTAAATTATGGTTGATCTCAAGTTTTAAATAATGTGAAACTCTTTGTTGAGAAACTCACGCTATAAACACAGGAACAAACGAAAATGAACAAAGATGAAGAAAATAGAGAACACAAGATTTAACGAGGTTCGACAATTTGTCTATGTTCTCGGGAGCGTTTGAGCGGCTGTGTTTTGTTATTAGAGAGATCAATCCCTAGGATTACAATTACAGATGATTATATAAATAACCCTAAACAAGGTACAATAACCAAAATACCCCCGCATTCCTGGCCCAACCCACAAAGCCTATAACTTCCCCTATTGGTATTATGAGCCATACCTAACAAATCTCCACCTTGGCGAATATACGCCCCCTTAGAAGATATACAATCTGGAAGTATCAAACACATAGTGGGTTGGACTACCATGCTTCTCTAGCAACTATAAACATTCAACAAATTCAAGTAATGCTTGAACTTGTCTGTGGTAACTGGCTTGGTTAACATATCAGCTGCATTCTCCTCAGTACCAATCTTCTGCAACAATATCTCACCAGATGCAATCAACTCTCTAATCTTGTGAAACCTCACATCAATATGCTTTGTTCTAGCATGATATATCTGGTTCTTTGCTAAATAAATAGCACTCTGACTGTCACAATGCAACTGAACTCCACCTTGTTGAACACCCAATTTATTTACTAACCCAGTAAGCCACAAAGCTTCTTTTACAGCCTCAACTACTGCCATGTATTCAGCTTCGGTGGTAGATAATGCAATAATAGACTGGATAGTTGACTTACAACATACAGGTCCTCCACTGATAGTAAAAACATACCCAGTTGTCGACCTTCTATTATCCAAATCACCTGCATAATCTGAATCCACATATCCAATAACCAAAGGATCACCCTGTTGATTACCAAACA
>Ga0209489_106664_pt1 | contig 18276 bp, 3 predicted proteins | sample SiratrowhiteBW_FD_187527 | JGI IMG/M metagenome (GOLD analysis project Ga0209489, IMG submission 187527) | Root nodule microbial communities of legume samples collected from California, USA - Siratro white BW (SPAdes) (version 2) | ecosystem: Host-associated > Plants > Roots > Nodule | place: USA...
TATATATATATATATATATATATATATATATATATATATATATATATATATATTTATTCAATTTAACTTGTTTGCAGTTGTGCTGGAATGTGTTGCTACTGTTGTTTAGATATTTGTTTCCGAGAGGTGGTCTAATGTAAGTTTGATCAAAACATATATAGTAGTGCATACATTATATTTCTAAATAAAAGTATATGTTTGTGCATGCATTAATATTATAGGTTTCAATCTCTATAAAATTGATGTGCATGTATAATTAAGTTTTTCTATTTATATATTCTGTATATCTTATTGTAATATAAAACTTGTAATTTATTGTATAATTAAGTTTTTTTATTTGTGTTTTCTATTTATCTTAGTGTATTCTAAAACTTGTAGTTTATTGTAAACTTTAATCAGTTGCATATATTCTAAAATAAATATGACTTCTGCAGTATAGAATCATATTTATCAATAATATTCCAATCAAAAAAGTAATTAAAAAAGTTATATTTATTATTATTTTTCTTTAATTCTGGTATTATTTTTTTTTTGAAGTTTTTTATAAATTAAAAATTAAATAAAAAAGACTTTCCTAAATCCCTCGCACTAATTCTCCAAATTGTCGTTTGAAATTTGAGTTTCCCTCCAAATCATAACATCCTCAATCCTTCTCATCTCCATTTACGTCCGTCTCATTTCGTATTCTTCATCTACTCCACCACTACTAACTTTATAAAAGAAGTTGCTTCAGAGAAGATGGAACCCTTTGGCAAATGATTGGTGAATGAGAGGAAAGGACAACGGTTTCAAAATCTACAAGACATGCTTTGTTTTATTTAATTATTTAATTATATAATTATTCGTTTTTTAGGTTCGTGAGGTTATAGCAAAGTGTTATTGTTTGAAGATTGTATCTTAGGAATCCTAAAAACTTATATTGAATTGGTGAAATATTTAAACACTGACATAGGAATTATGTTACACTGTACACCATCAAATTTATGTAAATTCTAAATTGTGTAAACCCTAAATTCTTTAAAGACTGAAAAAAACCTTTATACTTATTATTAGGTTACAATTAAGTCTAATCTCATTTTGAAATGTAGATAAACAATTGATTTAGTAGGAAACATGTAATTAGAGATTTAGATACTATATGTAATTAGAAAGATTATTTTTCATGTGTCAAACATCCAATTTCAAATGTTAAAAAAGTTAATCATTCAATTTTAATTGTCTTGCTTGTTCAAGTTTGAATTTTATCTTCTTTATAATTTTTTTTTTCTTTAGAGAAAGTAAAGTTTTATCTTTTAAAAAAAAAATTAAAATCTGACCGACCCACGGGCCAACCCCTAACCCGTTTTTCAGCAAAATTTTCTCTATTGGGCCACAACCTAAATTTCCAGCGGGCCTGCACAATTTTCCCTTCCCTTCGCGCGACCAATAAAAAGAGGCGGGGAAATGCCACTTTCAGTTTTTTTTTATTAAAGATTGTGAAGAGGGGTTTAAAGTGGTGAAAATTTAATCAATTGGTCACTTTTTTTACTTACTTAGTTCATACTCTCATAGATCAAATCGGAAGAAATTGAAAATTCGCAAGACGAAATTGAAAATTCCCAAGACGAAATTGAAAGATTCAGAGCAAAAAAGAAGATGCAAGAAGAACTTGAAAGATTCAGAACAAGAAAGAAGCAAGTAAGAAAAGAGGCAAGCATCTTTGAAAAGTCCAGGTATGATTTTCAGGAGGAATTGAGAATTGTTATGGCGTGATATGATGATATTATACTCTGTTTGTAAATCTCAACTCATAATAAAAACACTAGAAAACAGAGAACTAGAAAAGAGGAAACAAGGAATAAAAAAAAAAAAATCAAATCAGCAGTTCTTGCCGCTCATTCCCACCACCACAGCACTTCTCTCTCTTCGTGAACACCGTTGGTAGTTTCTCCAAGAATTCTGCAACCTAAATCCTCATGTCACTCTTCAATTCCTCTTCTTCTCCCATCGCTTCGGTCCCGTGATCCCATTGTAATCGTTTTTCTCTCTCTATCATGGCCACACCTTCAAACTCCGGCCAGACCCTGCCACCAAACCACGTCACCTCCTCCACCGTGGCTACACACAACCAAGCATTGGATCGTAACCTTGATCCTGGTTTCAAGCGCTTCCTTTTCGACGCATGCCGCCTCCACCATTGAAGTTTCCTCTTCTCTGCCCTCGCCGTCGTCGACCGCCGAGTCCACACACGATTCCTTTCCGTTCCCAAAACCGGTGCCGCTTTTGTTTGTGTCTCTTTCAAATTTCATTTTTCCAACCCTAATTTTGATGATGCGTAGTGAGTGAATTGAGGCAGAAGGGGTTGAAAAATGAGAGGCTAAGATGTTGGGCCTCATTTGAAGGTCGGGGTTCTCCTCAGGTGTTTGCACCTTCCCTTTCTCAAATTTAGATCCTGTAATGTTAATTTGGATCCTGCAAAACATGAAGCACTTTAGATGGATTCATTATCCATATTAGAAAAGTGAGAAAGTGAGACTTTGAATCTGGGTTTAATTTATAAAGTTGCATTTGCAATTTGATGCGTGGTGGATGTTGTATGAACTTTACAAAATTTAATATTGTTAATGCATGAGATGAAATCATTATTGATTATTAGGAAAGATAACTGGTAGTTTGGTAGTATTGTAGATTTGCCACACGAGGCATGAAGGTCCCAAGTTTAGAATTTAATTTTTTATTTTGATATTGTTAAATTAGTATGTTTGAGAGTTTGATTATGAGTTTAAATTGAAATTGAAATATTTTTATTTTTGAAAAAGGGTGTGACATTATTGATTATTTAGAAAGATAATTGATTATTAGATATTAATGTAGACTTGGTAGATAAGAAATGAAGGTTTCAATTATTGTTTAGAATTTTATTTCTCAATTAGATGATCTTAATTTAGTATATTTGAGACTGAGTTTAATTGAAATGGTAAAGTTTTAGATTGTGAAATTGTTATGACTATGACGATTGGTTTTTATATATTAGACTTAAGCATCTCAACCTTTTGTCTCTCTTATTTTAAAATAATAATATTGTTTTTAACTTCGTAAATGTTTTTATATAAATATAGTTTTTTGAAATTTTTTTCCTCTTTAATTTTATTTTATTCTAAAACAACTTATTCTATTTTTTTATTTTTATGATTTTGAAACATTTATTTATACTTTTCAACTTTTTATTTTTTTAAACATTATTTTTTCATATTTAAATGATTTTATAGAAATATTATAATTTGTTATTGTTTATAATGATAATTTTTATTTTTCTAAACAGTACACTTTTATATATATTTTTTTCAACTTTGAATTTATACCTTATTATATATATATTTTTTAAAATATACTTTTTAAAATTTTATTTTCCACAAAGGTTCCAACTATTTTTTAGAATTTTATTTCTTAATTCAATGATTTCAAATTGGTATATTTGAGATTTGAGGTTCCTCTATGGGATTTTGGATTGTGGAATTGGTGTGATTACGATAATGATTGCTATGATATATTGGATTATTGATCTCAACCTTTTTCCTCTCTTATTTTTTAAATTATAATATTATTTATACTTTTTTAAATGTTTTTATGTAAATATAGCTTTTTGAAAATTTTTTCTTTTTAATTTTACTTTATTTTAAAACAGTACTTGTTCTACTATTTTATTTTTATGCTTTTGAATCATTTATTTATACTTCACAACATTTTTTTTAAGCATTATTTTTTCTTATTTAAATGATTTTAGAGAAATATTATAAGTTGTTATTGTTTATAATGATAATTTTTACTTTTCTAAACAGTACACTTTTACACTTTTATATATTATTTTCAACTTTAAATTTAGACTTTATTATATTTTTATTAAAATATATTTTTTAAAATTTTAATTTGTCTGAAAAGACATGAAAATCTTAACTGTTGCTTGAAATTTTATTTTTTAATTCGATAGTCTGAAATTTGTATATTTGAGATTTGAGTCTTGGTTATGAAATTTTGGATTACAGAATTGCTCAAGATAATGATTGTTTTGATATGTTGAACTTATTCATCTCAACCTTTTGTCTTTTATTTTAAAATTATAATATTATTTTTACCTTTTTAAAAGTTTTTATATAAATATAGCTTTTTGAAAACTTTTTCTTTTTTAATTTTACTTTATTTTAAAACAATACTTATTCCACTCTTTTATTTTATGTTTTTGAATCATTTATTTATACTTCTCAACATTTAACTTTTTTAAACATTATTTTTTTATATTTAAATGATTTTATGAAAATATTACAATTTGTTATTGTTTATTATGATAATTTTTACTTTTTCAAACAATCCATTTTTACACTTTTATATATATATATATATATATATATATATTTTTTTCAACTTTGAATTTATACCTTATTATATTTTTTTAAAATTCTATTTTTCGAAGAAAGCATGAAGGTCTCAACTATTGCATTGAAATTTTATTTTTTAATTTGATGGTCTCAAATTGGTATATTTGAGATTTGAGCTTCGGATATGGGATTTTGGATTGTGGGATTGTTGAGACTACAATTATGATTGTTTTGATATCTTGGACTTATCCATCTCAACCTTTTGTCTTTCTTATTTTAAAGTTATAATATTATTTTTTTTCTTTTTAAATGTTTTTATATAAATATAGCTTTTTGATAATCTTTTCTTTTTTAATTTTACTTTATTTTAAAACAATACTTATTCTATTCTTTTATTTCTATGTTTTTGAATCATTTAATTGTTCTTCTCAATATTTTACTTTTTTAAATATTATTTTTTCATATTTAAATGATTTTATAGAAATATTATAATTTTTTATTGTTTGTAATGATAATTTTTACTTTTTCAAACAATATTTTTACACTTTTATATATATTATTCTCAATTTTGAATTTAGACCTTATTATACTTTTTTTAAAATATATTTTTTAAAACTCTATTTTCTTGGAAAAGGCATGAAGGTCTAAATTATTGCTTGAAATTTTATTTTTTAATTTGATTGTCTTATTGGTATATTTGAAATTTGAGTCTCGGTTGTAAGATTTTGGATTGTATGATTATTGAGACAGCAACGATGATTGTTATGATAGGTCGAACTTATCTATCTCAACCTTTTATCTCTGTTATTTTAAAATTATAATATTATTTTTACCTTTTTAAATATTTTTATATAAATATAACTTTTTAAAAAAAAATTCTCTTTTAATTTTACTTTATTTTAAAACAATACTTATTCTATTTTTTTATTTCTATATTTTTAAATTATTTATTTATAATTCTCAAAATTTTACTTTTTTAAACATTATTGATTCATATTTAAATGATTTTATAAAAATATTATAATTTCTTATATTTTATAATGATAATTATTACTTTTTCAAAAAATACATTATTATATTTTTATTTTTATTATTTTTAATTTTGAATTTAAACCTTATTATATATTTTTTGAAATATATTTTTTAAAATTCTATTTTTTTAACAAAATATATTTTTTAGTTTAATTAATGAAAAAATAATAGTGTCTGTGAAAGCGAATTTGTGCGTGATCATGAATCAGTTTTATAATTAATTGGTTCATAATTGATTTTCATTGCGGATGGTTCAAAACTGTAAAAGGGGAATAAATTCTCGGAAGTGAGAAATCCTTCAGAAAGTTGAAAAAAAACAAGAAATTGAAAACAAGAGTTTCTACATGCACAAAACAAATCACTTACGCAAGACACAGTTATGGGGATCACAATCCAATTTACAGAGTACAATATAGAAGTTATTACAGAAGCAGATTGAAAGAAAGAAAAAGTGGGTCTCAGATCATTGAGGATTCAGAATCAAGAAAGGAAGAAGAAAGAGTCTTTCTGAGAGTTGCACGCAGAGGTATGGTTCTGGAAATTTGATGATGGTCTTTGATTGTTCGTAAGTGTCGATTTGGTGTGCTTCTCTTGTTCTTCCTTGTTTTTTTATACATTATTTGCTCTGCGTCATATTATTATGCATGTTCTTGTGTAATTCTTGGCCCTGTTATTGAAATTCCAAATAAAAATCTCAGAAATTCAAAGGGACTAAACAATCAGTAGTAATCAAAAAGAAAAGAATAGAACAGAGATGTAAGAAGTGAGCTTTTGATATTTTCTCTGGAGTAACCCAAGCACCCACACTTCACCTTCCCCTTTATCCTTGTCTCTTCTTCTTCATCGTTTCGCTCTTTCCCTTTATCTAAGAAAAATCTACTTAAGGCACACAGGGATCATATAGCTTGGTTTTACCTTTCTAAGGGGAGAAAATAGGGAAATATGGCATTTGCAGGAACAATTCAGAAGTGTAAGGTTTGCTTCAGATGCCACCACTGCAAAGGAACACTCAAGCTTAGCAACTATAACTGTTCTTCGCTGCAAGCACCATGGCAGTCACCTATTCCTTCCTAATCAGTAACAACACCTTCTTAATCAGTGCCTTATTGTTTCTTTCGGATGGCTAGTCAGATAATATCTTTCTAAAATTCTATTTTCTCGAGAAGAGAAGGTATGAATTTCTCAATTATGGTTTGAAATATTATTTTTTTAATTCGATAATTTTAAATTGATATATTTAAGATTTAAGTTTTGATTTTAAATTATATGGTTGTTGAAAGTGGTATAATGATAATTTTGATATATTAGACTTATTTATATCAATTTTTTGTCTCTCTTATTTTAAAATTATAATATTATTTGTACTTTTTTTAAAAAATTTTATATAAATATAGCCTTTTGAAATTTTTTCTTTTTTAATATAATTTTATTTTAAAACAATACTTAATCTACACTTTTATTTCTATGTTTTTGAATAATTTATTTATATTTAGGAATATTTTACTTCTTTAAACATTATCTTTTCATATCTAAATGATTTTATAAAATTATTATAATCTATTATTTTTCATATTTAAATGATTTTATACAAATATTATAATCTATTATTTATAATTATAATTTTTACTTTACCAAACAATACATTTTATACTTTTATATATATTTTTTTAACTTTAAATTTAGACTTTCTTATATTCTTTTTAAAATATAATTTTTAAAATTTTATTTTTTGGAGAAAGCATGAAGGTGTTAGCTATTGTTTGAAATTTTATTTTTTAATTTGATGGTCTCAAATTGATATATTTAAGATTTGAGTCTCGATTGTGGGATTTTGGATTATAGGATTGTTGAGACAGGATTATTGATTTGATATGTTGGACTTATCCATTTTAACCTTTTCCCTCTCTTATTTTAAAATTATAATATTATTTTTATTCCTTTTTATATAAATATAGTTTTTTAAAAAAATTTCTTTTTTAATTTTATTTTATTTTAAAACAAGACTTATTCTACTATTTTATTTCTATATTTTTGGATCATTTATTTATACTTCTCAACATTTTACTTTTTTAAACATTATTGTTTCTTATTTAAATGATTTTATAAAAATATTATAATTCTTTTTTGTTTATAATTATAATTTTTACTTTTTCAAACAATACATTTTTATATATATTATTTTCATTTTGAATTTAGACCTTATTATACTCTTTTTAAAATATACTTTTTAAAATTCTATTTTCCTGAAAAGGCATAAAGGTCCAAACTATTACTTGAAATTTTATTTTTTAATTTGAAGGTCTCAAATTGGTATATTTGACATCTGAGTCTTTATTGTGTGATTTGGGATTATATGATTGTTGAGACTGCGAATAGATTGTTTTAATAGGTTGGACCTATCCATCTCAACTTTTTGCCTCTCTTATTTTAAAATTATAATATTATTTTTACCTTTTTAAATGTTTTTATATAAATATAGCTTTTTGAAAAAAAATTTCCTTTTTTATTTTACTTTATTTTAAAACAGTACTTATTTACTCTTTTATTTATATGTTTTTGAATCATTTATTTATATTTCTTAACTTTTTACTTTTCTAAATATTATTGTTTCATATTTAAATGATTTTATAGAAATATTATAATTTTTTATTGTTTATAATATAATTTTTACTTTTATCAAAGAATATATTTTTACACTTTTATGTATATTATTTTTAACTTTGAATTTAGACTTTATTATATTCTTTTTAAAATTTTATTTTCGTGAGAAGGCATGAAGTTTCCAACTAATGCTTGGAATTTTATTTTTTTAATTCGATGATTTTAAATTGGTATATTTAAGATTTGAGCCTCGGTTGTGGGATTTTGGATTGTAGGATTTGTGAGATTGTGATGATGATTTTTTTGATATGTTGGACTTATCCATCTCAACCTTTTGTCTCTCTCATTTTAAAATTATAATATTATTTTTACCTATTTAAATGTTTTTATATAAATATAATATTTTACGAAAATTATTTCTTTTTTAATTTTACTTTATTTTAAAACAATACATATTGTACTTTTTTTTTATGTTTTTCAAGTATTTACTTATACTTCTACACATTTTATTTTTTAAAATATTATTGTTTCTTACATAAATGATTTTATAGAAATATTATAATTTGTTATTTGTTTGTAAGGATAATTTTTACTTTTTCTAAACAATACATTTTTACACTATTTTATATATACTATTTTTAACTTTGAATGTTGACCTTATTATATTTTTTTTAAAATATACTTTTTAAAATTCTATTTTGTTAAGAAGAAATGAAGATTTCAACTATTGCTTAAAAATTTATTTTTTAATTTGATGGTCTCAAATTTGTTTATTTGAGATTTGAGAGTGCAATGATTTTATTGTTTTGATATGTTCGACTTATTCATCTCAATCTCTTGTTTTCTTATTTTAAAATTATAATATTATGTTTACCTTTTTAAATGTTTTTATATAAATATATCTTTTTTAATTTTACTTTATTTTTAAAACAATACTTATTCTACTTTTTTGTTTCTATGTTTTCAAATCATTTATTTATGTTTTTTAATATTTTACTTTTTTAAACATTATTTTTTCATATTTAAATTATTGTATAGAAATATTATAATTTGTTATTGTTTATAATGATAATCTTTACTTTTTCAAACAAATTTTATATATATTATTTTCAACTTTGAATTTAGACCTTATTATATTCTGTTTAAAATATATTTTTTAAAATTCAATTGTCCTGAGAAGGTGTGAAGGTCACAACTATTGCTTTGAATTTTATTTTTTAATTCGATAGTCTCATATTGGTATATTTGAGATTTGGTCCTCAATTGTGGGAATTTTGGATTGTAGAATTGCTGAGAAATGTGATAATTATTGATTTGATATGTTGGACTTATCCATTTTAACCTTTTGGCTCTCTTATTTTAAAATTATAATATTATTTTAAATTTTAATTTTTTATATAAATATAACTTTATTTTACTATTTTATTTATGTGTTTTTGAATCATTTATTTATATTTCTCAACATTTTACTTTTTTTTAACATTATTGTTTCTTATTTAAATGATTTTATAAAAATTTTATAATTCTTTATTGTTTATAATGATAATTTTTACTTTTCCAATAATACATTTTTACACTTTTATATATATTATTTTCAACTTTGAATTTATACCTTATTATATTCTTTTTAAAGTATACTTTTTAAAATTCTATTTTCCTGAGAAGGCATGAAGGTCCCAACTATTGCTTGAAATTTTATTTTTTATTTCGATGGTTTTAAATTGGTATATTTGATATTTGAGCCTCAGTTGTGGGATTTTGGATTGTTAAGACTGCCATGATAATTGTTTTGATATATTAGACTTATCCATCTCAACCTTTTGCCTCTCTTATTTTATAATTATAATCTTATTTTTATCTTTTTAGCTGTTTTTATATAAATATAGTTTTTTTAAAAAAAAATTCTTTTGTAATTTTACTTTATTTTAAAACAATACTTATTCTACTTTTTTTATTTCGATGTTTTTTAATTATTTATTCATACTTCTCAACATTTTACCTTTTTAAACATTATTTTTTCATATTTAAATGATTTTATAGAAATATTATAATTCTTTATTGTTTATAATTGTGATTTTACTTTTTCAAATAATACATTTTTACACTTCTATATATATTATTTTCATCTTTGAATTTAGACCTTATTATACTCTTTTTAAAATATACTTTTTTAAAATTCTATTTTTCAGAAAAGGCATGAAGATCCCAACTATTGCTTGAAATTTTATTTTTTAATTCGATGGTTTCAAATTAGTATATTTGACATTTGAGCCTCGGTTGTGAGATTTTGGATTGCACGATTGTTGAGACTGCGAAGAGATTGTTTTGATAGGTTGGACCTATCCATATCAACCTTTTGCCTCTCTTATTATAAAATTATAACATTATTTTAACCTTTTTAAATGTTTTTATATAAATATAGCTTTTTGAAATTTTTTTCCTTTTTTATTTTATTTTAAAACAATACTTATTCTACTCTTTCATTTGTATGTTTTTGAATAATTTATTTATACTTCTCAACATTTTACTTCTTTAAACATTATTGTTTCATATTTAAATGATTTTATAAAAATATTATAATTTGTTTTTGTTTATAATGATAATTTTTACTTTTTTCAAAGAATATATTTTTACACTTTTATGTACATTATTTTAAACTTTGAATTTAGACCTTATTATATTCTTTTTAAAATATATTTTTTAAATTATGTTTTTGTGAGAAGGCATGAAGTTCCCAACTATTGCTTGGAATTTTATTTTTTTAATTTGATGGTCTCAAATTGATATATTTGAGATTTGAGTCTCGATTGTGGGATTTTGGATTGTAAGAATGGTGAGATTGTGATGATGATATTATCCATCTCAACCTTTTACCTCTCTTATTTTAAAATTGTAATATTGTTTTTATTTTTTAAATGTTTTTATATAAATATAGTTTTTTGAATTATTATTTTAAATTTTATTTTATTTGAAAACAATACTTATTGTACTCTTTTATTTGTTGTTTTTGAAGCATTTATTTATATTTCTACACATTTTACTTTTTTTTAACATTATTATTTCTTACATAAATGATTTTATAGAAATATTATAATTTTTTATGGTTTGTAAGGATAATTTTTACTTTTCTAAATATTACATTTTTACACTTTTTTATATATACTATTTTCAACTTTGAATGTAGACCTTATTATATTTTTTTGAAATATATTTTTTAAAATTTTATTTTCACAAGAAGACATGAAGGTTTCAACTATTGCTTGGAATTTTATTTCTTGATTCGATGGTCTCATATTTGTATGTTTGAGATGTAGGATTGTTGAAAGTGCGATGATAATTGGTTTGGTATGTTAGACTTATCCATCTCAACCTTTTGCTTCTCTTATTTTAAAATTATTATATTATGTTTACCTTTTTAAATGTGTTTATATAAACATATTTTTTTGAAAACAATTTCTTTTTTAATTTTACTTTATCTTTAAAATAATACTTATTCTACTCTTTTATTTATATATTTTCAAATCATTTATTTATACTTTTGAACATTTTACTTTTTTAAACATTATTTTTTTTATTTAAATGATTTTATAGAAATATTATAATTTGTTATTGTTTATAATGATAATATTTATTTTCTCAAACAATACATTTCACACTTTTATATATACTATTTTCAACTTTGAATTTAGACCTATTATATTCTTTTTAAAATATACTTTTAAAAATTTAGTTTTCCTAAGAAGGCATGAAGGTCCCAACTATTGCTTCAAATTTTATTTTTATTTCGATGGTCTCAAGTTAGTATATTTGAGATTTGAGTTTCGGTTGTGAGATTTTGGATTGTAGGATTGCTGAGACTGCAATGATTATTATTTTGATATGTTGGACTTATCAATCTTAGCCTTTTGCCTCTCTTATTTTAAAATTATAATATTATTTTTACTTTTTAAAATTTCTTTATATAAATATAGCTTTCTGATTTTTTTTTTAATTTTTCTTTATTTTAAAATAGTACTTATTATACTATTTTATTTATGTGTTTTTGAATCATTTATTTATACTTCTCAACATCTATCAACATTTTACTTTTTTTAAACATTATTATTTCTTTCTTAAATGATTTCATAGAAATATTATAATTCTTTATTGTTTATAATGATAATTTTTTCGTTTCCAAACAATACCTTTTTACACTTTTATATATATATTATTTTCAACTTTGAATTTATACCATATTATATTATTTTTAAAATATACTTTTTAAAATTCTATTTTCCTGGGAAGGCATGAAGGTCCCAACTATTGCTTGGAATTTTATTTCTTATTTCGATGGTCTCAAATTGGTATATTTGATATTTGAGCTTCGGTTGTAAGATTTTGGATTGTAGGATTGCCGAGATTGTCATGATGATTGATATGTTAGACTTATCCATCTCAACCTTTTGCCTCTAGTATTTTATAATTATAATATTATTTTTTCCTTTTTAACTGTTTTCATATAAATATAACTTTTTGAAATTTTTTCTTTTGTAATTTTACTTTATTTTAAAACAATACTTATTCTACTTTTTTACTTCTATGTTTTTTAATCATTTATTTATAATTCTCAATATTTTATTTTTTTAAACATTATTTTTTTATATTTAAATGATTTTATAGAAATATTATAATTCTTTATTGTTTATAATTATAATTTTTACTTTTCTTAATAATACATTTTTACACTTTTATATATATTATTTTTGTCTTTGAATTCAGACCTTATTATACTCTTTTTAAAATTTTATTTTCCTTAAAATGCATGAAGGTCCCAATTATTGCTTGAAATTTTATTTTTGATTTGATGGTTTCAAATTGGTATATTTGACATGTGAGCCTCTGTTGTAGGATTTTGTATTGTAGGATTCTGAGACTGTGATGAGAATGTTTTGATAGGTTGAACTTATCCATCTCAACCTTTTGCCTTATTTTTTAAATTATAATATTATTTTTACCTTTTTAAATATTTTTATATAAATATAGCTTTTTGAAAAAAAATTCTTTTTTTTTATTTTACTTTATTTTAAAACAATACTTATTCTATTCTTTTATTTATACGTTTTAGAATCATTTATTTATACTTCTCAACACTTTACTTTTTTAAACATTATTGTTTCATATTTAAATGATTTTGTAGAAATATTATAATTTGTTATTGTTTATAATGATAATTTTTACTTTTTTCAAAGAATACATTTTTACACTTTTATGTATATTATTTTCTACTTTGAATTTAAACCTTATTATATTCTTTTTAAAATATATTTTTAAATTTCTGTTTTCGTGAGAAGGCATGAAGTTTCCAACTATTGTTTGGAATTTTATTTTTTTAATTCGATGGTTTCAAATTGGTATATTTAAGATTTGAGCTTCCGTTGTGGGATTTTGGATTATAGGTTTGTGAGATTATGATGGTGATTGTTTTGATATGTTGGACTTATCCATCTCAACCTTTTGTCTCTCTTATTTTAAAATTATAATATTATTTTTACCTTTTTAAATGTTTTTATATAAATATAGTTTTTTGAAAATTTTTTATTTTTTATTTTTACTTTATTTTAAAACAATACTTATTCTACTCTTCTATTTTTATGTTTTTAAAGCATTTATTTATACTTCTAAACTATTTACTTTTTTAAACATTGTTTTTTCATATTTAAATGATTTTATAAGAATATTATAATTTGTTATTGTTTATAATGATAATTTCTATTTTTTTTTCAAACAATACATATTTTCACTTATATATATATAAATATATATTTTGAAATTTGAATTTAGACCTTATTATATTATTTTCAGAACATACTTTTTTAAATTCTATTTTCCTGTAAAATGATTGTTATTTTGATTAACTTCTACTGCACCAAAATTTCTATGTATTACTTAAGGAGTGATGGTGTTGAGGAGTTTATAGTATTTTTTTTTTAAGTTTTTGTACTTTGTTTTATTATCAAGCCGCCTTTGAATCTATCTATGTTGGACTTTGATTTAATTTTGATTGAATATAATAATTAATCCATCGAGATGCATTCAAAAGATTATATATATATATATATATATATATATATATATATATATATATATATATGATCCAAATCAAAGTTATTGAATTCGCATCTAATATTCTTTGAACATTCATCATTAGGAATTTTGAGTTTTATGACATCACATGAGACCAACATTCAAAAATGAATATGAATAATGACTACAACATTTAAATGTGAAGTTCTCTTCATGTAAAAATCTATTTTCATGTAAAAATGATTGTTATTTTCATAAATTGACAAGAAGTTTGCTAAAGTAGAAATATATTTATAGTTTGACTACTTAGTAATTATTGTAAATTTCTTTTAAAATTTTCTAAGTTTTAGCATAGTTTAATTTGATGTTTAATTGTGTTGAAATAGATAAATTCCCTTCCTTAATATATTTATGTTGAGGTAGAACACAAATTGCATTCATATATCTGTATATTTCTGAAACAAGTTTCAAATTAGTATTTTGTAGAAATTTATGGTTTGGTTTCTTGTATTGCTTTTTACTTATTTAGTTCTTTAATTTTTAAGGTTGTTATTAGTTAGTATGCAATTATGTTCAATTATACTGTGATACCCAAAAGATTGTTTTCAAGTAATTGTCTAAATCTAGGGATCCATGACTTGTTAGTTGAGTAAAAATGGATATTTTGGATATTAGCAAATAGATGGATATCCAAGATAAAGATGTTTATTAGTGGTATGTTTTCTCTTAGTTTCTCCCAAACCTTTACTTACTAATTTCTTTTATTTCTTTCAGTCGTTGAACTTGTGTGTCACTACAGGAGCAATACCAGTTTCATAAGGGTTGTCCATCTGAACATATAACTCACCATCCCTTCTAGTTTTTGGAGATTTCTACTTTCGATTATTATGAGAATGAAAATATTTTTTGTTTTTCTATCTATGATCAAAAGTAGAGAACTGAATATATACAAGTATTGTATTCATTCTAACTAATAAAGAAAATAAAATAAGATGATTACAATATGATAATGTCATAAAAATAAATAAACATAATTGATGGTAATTTGATTCTATCATAAAGACCAAAATCACATAATTGATATTAGTTTTCTTCTATAAGTCTTGTATCCAAGAAGTAAAAAATGGATAATGATGAATAAAAGAAAATATGCATTTAACAGATATAGGTCTTTTAGCCTGCAAACCTGCAATCACCCCTATGGATAATTATCTTCTACTGGAAGTGTGCTTTTTTATTGATGTTCATGTCTATAGAAGGTTGATTGGAAGGTTTATGTATCTCACTAATACCCGACCTGACATCACATTTTCTGTTCAACAACTTTTTCAGTTTCTTGATAAGTCTACAATTGTTCACTATAATGCAACAATTAGAATTCTCAAATATATTAAAGGAGTTATAAGTCTTGGTTTATTTTTCTCTTTCAATAGTTCTGTCCATCTCAAAGCTTTTTGTGATAGTGATTGGGGCAGCACCTGTAGTGATTCAAGACAAATCCAGACGAATCCAACTCCTGTATCATATATCTGTTGAGGACAAACACAAATTGGATGGATATGTCTGTATATTTCTCAAACAAGTCAATCAGTCTTTTATATAAATCTATATCATGCTTAACTTTTAGTCCTTTATTTTTCAAAGTTGGTTGAGTTAGTATGTAATTATACTCATCTGTATTGCCATCAGCTTATAGTTCTTACAGGAAATTGTCTGAATTTGAGGATTCCTAAATTCGTAATTGGGTTAAAAAGGATATTTGTATCCATCTATGGTTATTAGTTGTAAGTTTTTCTTATTTCTTTTAGTTATTTTATATTCCTTTTCGTTATTGAGCTTATGTTTCAGGACAATGAACTAGTTTCAGAAGGTTTCACACTTACTTCTAATCTGAGGGAGCATAACCGGAGAGATCCATAAGAATGAAAAATAAGCTAAACCACATAAGAGAATGACACCACCTTCAACCTAAAACCACCTTAAGACAGTAGGTTTATGGGTATTCTTTTTTATATGTTGCTTAACTTTCTCATTTTTACTCAATGTGAGACTTAGACTCACACTTGAATACCTAACAATCTCCCTCGAGTCAAACCACATAAGAAAATGACACCATCCAGGGAGCCTAACAATCTTCCCCGAGCCAAACCACATAAGAAAATGACACCATCCAGGGAGCCTAACAATCTTCCCCGAGCCAAACCACATAAGAGAATGACACCACCTTCAACCCAAAATCTCCCCTTTGAGTATTTTCGTACACGAGTACTGTCCGAGCCGCAAACCATCGACTCTTATACCACTTGTTAGGAGAATCTGATGGGGCATAACCGAAAAGATCTTATAAGAATGAGAAATGAGCCCAACATACAAAGGAATGACACCACCTTTAATCCAAAATCTTAAGACAATAGGTTTATGGGTCTTTTTTCTTATATATTACTTAACTTTCTTATTTTTATTTAATATGAAACTTAAATTTACACTTGAATACCTAACACTTTCTATTTCTTTTCACTGGACATTAATTTTTCATCTCTTAGTTTTACGATTTCTTCAATTAATAGTTTTCCATGTAAGTATTTTAATTAATAGTTTTTCCATGTAAGTATTTTACGATTTCATCGCTTTATATGATGTTGACAGTTAATTGGATTTATCATCTGTCATTGAGGGAGTACGAAGATAATGATAATTTCTGTGATTTTAAGAAACATAATGATGTTAATATTGAGTGTGTCATTTTAAAGGCTTGAGAAATGAAGAAGTGTGATGTTTGCATGGTATACTTCTAAGAACTTCTAAGGCCTTAAAATTATAACTTATTTAAACTGGACCCATTTCTTGATTTTATAGAATTTTTGTACTATCCAATTATAGCTAGCTACAAAACTAGTATAACTTAAATGGTATATTGATTGATTTAGTTACTTAGTTATAGTCAATTATGATATCTTTTTTATTTTATGTTTTCCATAAATGATTCAACTATTCATCTCAGAGCCTGTGCTGTATGACAAAATGTCAATATGTTTTCTTTAAGTATCTTCTATTTCTTAGCATAATGTCAGTATGGTCACTTAATATTTGCCAGTTGACTTCAGCTTAATTTTTTAAAGATTTTAGTTTTATGTATAATACGCAGATTTTTCATGATGTGAACGGTCCTTAATTTCCTAATAAATTCTCTTAGGTTTTCAACTAAAGAATATGCTGTTTTATGTTTTCAATTTTTTAATTTTAATTTTATTTTTTATATTTATTGAACTTTTTTTTAATTATATTTTGTCTTAAACTTTAATATTTTTATTTTATCCTTTTTAAACATTTTCATATTTTTACAGAAAAAATATTTTTTTTAAAATTTTATCATCTTTAAGTAAATTTATAACATTGCGTTTTATTTTTCTACTTATTTAAATTTTAAATTTTTAAAATACCACTTTGTTTATTTAATTAAATAATGTAAAATTCTTCGTTTTTAGCTTTCATCTTTTTATTATTTTTATTCTATATTTCGATAAACATTACTTTTTTTATTTAAATCCAATAAAAAAAGGAAATCAGTACTTTTTCCGGATTTTATAAACTGTTTTATTTCCTTTAACCTTTTTCTATTTTGGTTTTTATAAACTTAGAAGATTTTTATTAAAAAGGCAAGATTAGCTTCTTGACTGGATCTTGGATTACTACGTGTGTAAGTTGTTTATTTCAAAGAATAAATTGGATTCAACCAAACTGGACTTTCCAAAGGTCTTGAGCGACCGATTCGGCAGAACAACTCAAAAGGTAAAGAAGTATCGTTAATATCTTCATACTCGTTCCAAGTTCGAAGTACCATTTGTACAAATAAGAATCCCCCCATCACATGATTTCTTCTTCATATAGATAGAGATAGGATCTATGGAGCAATTACTTAGAAGTACATTTTGTGAAACAGCCCTTCAGTAAGAGATGTCGCAGAAGCGAAATATACGAGATAACAAACGCAGATTGCTCGCGGCTCAGTATGAATTGAGACGAAAGCTTTATAGAGCCTTTTGTAAAGATTCCGATCTTCCTAGTGATATGCGGGACAAACTTCATTATAAGTTGTCCAAGTTGTGTTTATGTAGCTGTTGGTCAAAAAGCATCTTCTGTGGCTCAAGTAGTGACTACCTTACAAGAAAGAGGAGCAATGGAATACACTATTATAGTAGCTGAAACAGCGGATTCTCCAGCTACATTA
>Ga0209489_106665_pt1 | contig 18274 bp, 6 predicted proteins | sample SiratrowhiteBW_FD_187527 | JGI IMG/M metagenome (GOLD analysis project Ga0209489, IMG submission 187527) | Root nodule microbial communities of legume samples collected from California, USA - Siratro white BW (SPAdes) (version 2) | ecosystem: Host-associated > Plants > Roots > Nodule | place: USA...
TCCAGAAGTTTGGAATGAAGAATTCAAAAGAGTCCATATTCCATCAGAACCTCCAAATAACATTCCTGTTTCTGAATCAAATCTTCTCTGGCAAGATTGGCAACAAGAAGACAAAACTGAAAAAGAAGAACTTTTCTGGAAAGAAGAAAAGAAACAGAAGGACAAGACAATCTGACAAGATTCCCAAGACCCCTGGCCACCTTGGCCTTCCAGCTCACGAGATGATCCAAATGAATCAGATACAGAAGGATAAGATCTTATCAGAAAATTATCCAGCAAAGCTCAAAGGACAGACAACAAACACTGTAGACATATCCAGCAAAGCTCAAAGGACAGACAAAAAGCACTGTGGATATCAGACAAAATGTCCTTGTTAAATAGTGTTCTTTACTTTATGTCAACTTTATGTCGTTGCCGCATAGTATTTTCTACTTTATGTCAACTTTATGTCATTGTCAAATAGTGTTTTTAGCTTTATGTCATTGTCTAAAATAGTGTTTTTAGCTTTATGTCACTGTCAAATAGTGTCTGATGTATTATTACTTTTTTGTTTGTATATGAGTCCCTTTGTCTATAAAAGGGAACTCAGAAGAATGTACCAAATGGAGACAGTTCTTAAGTTTGAATAATATCAGTTTCTCAAACTATGAGTTTCTAAACCTTTCTTCTCTTCTCCTTTCTCTAAAAATTTTAGTTTTGTATGATGTGATTTAGTCAAGAAGGAAGAAGTAATCTCTGGACTAGTTTTAGACATGTGTATGCTCTGCACTTGCCTGTGTGTGAGGACCTTGTGTAACAAAAACATGTCTGAATCGATCCACTTGATCTTTCTTGTTTTATCCGTTATATGTGTTATGCATAGAGAATCTAGAGTGTGAAAGTAAGCATGATACTGAAGTAGTCACACAGAGATATACTATGATAACATGTATAACAGGTAAACCCCTCGAGTGGTATCAGAGCCTAACTGATAACTAGCCAGAATTACTTCTTTCTGAAAAGCTGGGTACATTGTATAAAATTAAGATGAGTAGAAAGAAAGAGAGAGACTTTAAAGACCATGGACCAACCCTCTATCTCAGAGAATCCCATAACTCTTTCCTCCAAAATAACAATACCAGACTCTTTTTTCTTATTTTTGAAATAAGAAAAAAACACTTACACCACTCAAATCCTAAAGAACAAAAGTTAAGATTTTTTTATATTCAACCACCACAATTTACTTTTATTTAACGCATTTATAGAAAATGTGAGATTATTTTAGTAAAACTGTATAGAAGAGACCGTAATTATTTTAATCTATGTATAGAAATCGTAAACTACAGATAAATTGAAACGGAAATAAATAATGAAACATTATACATTAAAAATGTTCGTATAATTTTTGTGTGTTTCATAGTTTAGATCTGTGCAAGTCATTTAATAATATTATGGGAATGATTTCTACACCCGAATAAAACTAAACCACTACTCTTTTTTTAAAAACTCCTAATATGTAATGCAAAAAATGGTATGATTGAATTTTTTTTAAGTACATAAAAAACTTTAATATTGTGTTCAAAGAATTTATTATTTATATTTTTTATAAAAATTGATATGAATTTTCTTATTTATTAAATAACAGTATTGAATACTTTATATATATATATTAAACATTTTTGTTACATTTTTAAAAAAAATTTTAAGCATTAAAATTAGAAAGAAAAATAGAAAATTTAATTTGTGCAAAGATCTATCATTACCGACTATATGCATTCAAATAGAAAAAAAAATCAAAATATTTAAATATGTGATCATTAAACTCAATTAAAGATAATAACATCTCTTTTTTTATGGTTTTCTTCTTCGTCTTTAAATCTCTTGTTTTTTTTTTTTGTTTTTTTAACCTGCTGTACTTTGTAGCTATACTTTGTAGCTATGATTTTTTTCTTCACCTTCATTTTTTTCCTCATATGTTTTTTTTTCAATTGTTGTTATTTCTTTTTATTATTTTGTTTGTTTAATGGAGTCATCTAGATAGAAATCTTGAGATAATCCTCATGACACTATAGTCGCATCCGGGATCTTTTCAATTTAAGAATCACAAACATTCAAAGAAGCCATACAATCTCCAAAATGGATCAAGGTCATAGAAACTAAAGCAAAGGCTCTAGAAGCAAGCAACACTTGGCACATTGTGAGTCTTTCTTCGAAAAAAAGAAACCATTGGACGTAAAAATGAGTAAAATCAAACACAAAACAAATTATTGTTAGGTACAAAACTTGTTTCCGCTCTTACTATATAGAAGAATGTAAACATGTTTGATCAAAATGCAAAGGTCCATGATGTAACAAGTTATCCAAAAATCATAAGTAGGTTATTGTATCTGGTTAATTGATATTTTCTTTCACAAGTCTCTCAGCCAATTTGTTAAAAGACTCTCGATATGTCATTATAAAGTTGTACAATGTATTTTTAAGTATATCAAAGCTTAATCAACACAAATATATACTATCCTAAATACTCTAGCACTTAGAGGAAAGTCTTTAATGATTGTTTATTTTGGACCCATTCATTTCGATATATATTATGTAGGTTGATAATAACATTTAGTTTTCTTATTCATCTTTGTTTTCTACTTCACGTCTATATTAGAATATGATGACAACTCTCATTATTCAATGATATATATTTTAAAGTTACATCAGATTTTTTAAATAATAAAAACTAAACAATATTAATACTACAAATAGTGTAAAAGCATTTTCTGCTCTCTCTATATATACTAACAATGCATTATTTCTCACAACTTCTTCCCAGATGGAAAACAGTATAAACGAAACAGACACAAGTAATTGATAAAAAAAATGTAATGTAATAGAAATAAATAAAAAGAAAAATACAAAATTACTATAATATCTCTAATGTCTTTATCTTTTAAAATGGTTGCTGCAGCTGTAATTATTTTGTGGGATTACATTAATACGAATATTCTTTATATCGATAGCATTGATTATAAGAGAATTTTGACGTAAAATAATCGGATGGAACGATGTTTTGTACTTTTGGTGCTCTGTTGTAACATTCAAATAAGGGAGTAATAGGCTTACCAGTTCATATACCAATTTCTTGTGGCCACACTTTAGCTCTATGGTGTGATTAAAGCCAAATATGTTGAACCTTGCTCTTTGTTTAAGACCATCATAGCAACATAGTATATGAAACCATGTTTAACGTTGGAATGAAAATTATCCTCTTACAAAGTAAAATTTTATTTTTTACAATGGTTGGAGGAAAGTGAATAGAGAAAAAATGTGAGATAACTTGAGAGACTTAATGAAGAAAGATAAGTGAATGTGAAAATATTATAGAACTGATATATTTGAAATTGATGATATAAAATAATTGTTGAAAGGTATATTTATCTGCCTGGCCCTTTTCCTTTTGCTTTTAACATGGCATGACTTGATGGAGTGCAAAGAGGAGGCGGCATGTTATGTTAAGGTTAATGGTGAAATTTTTATAAATTAATTCATTAATTAAATCAGTAACCCACCTACTTTCATCCATCTAAAGACTCTCAAACAAGGACCACTCTAGTAACAGACTCTACTGAATCCAACCCTCAAAATTTTTATTCTTGTCATAGAAAACCTAGAAAGAAACCCTTAAGAAATATATAAGAACATGGTCTATAACTCCCTATGTTCATTGTATATTTGCCACGGGTACAGTACTGCATTTAGTATTTACCTTTACAGTAGGGTGCATGTGAAGCATAAAATTCTTTTTCCTTCAAATTAATAATACAAAGGTATGATCAAATTGATAAAACTTAATATTATAAAACCCTTATGTCATTACTGTTCATTATCAAATCAAATGATGATTTTTTACTTATTTTCTTTTCTATATACTAAATAACCTCCATCATATATACAGATATTATAGATTATAAAAAATATATTTACATATTATATTAAACTTTGAGATCTTCATGATAAGAATATTTTAGGAAAGCTAAATATAATTAGTTCTATCTTATAGTAATGCAATTAATTTATTTGAGCTTCTTACTAACAACTATATGTATGTTTGTTTGAATCAGAAAAAATATGTAAATATATTTTGTTTTCTGTTTGTAATAATGTAAAAAATATTATCCTTTCATGTATGTATATTTTTATAAATAAGTTGGAGCACCCAAGTTTCGTTTCATAATGGTGCAATGACTTCGCCAGTAGAACACCAAATTCAACTCAAGAAATATATAGTAAAATTTTGATGATAATTCCTTATACTATCTATTCAAATGATTCTTTTTCCTTTTGGTTGAAGGTGGGACGGTGGGGTATGGATTGGGACCATTCATATTTCATACTATAAAATTTTATAACACGTTTAGTTTATTTTTTTCTGCTCGTTAAATAATCGTTAGTAATTGTTTAATATTTTGATCAACCAACTTCTTACTAAAATTGAAAAGTGAAGCAGATGAAGGTCCTGAATAATGTCACATATGTTAAAATTGGTAAACATCAACTGACACATAAATCTTGATAAATCATGAACTTGTTCAACCTTTTCACTTTCAATCAATAATCACTAACCTTACACAACTGATGATCAAGTGCGTAAATTATTATTAGTTTAACTAATGGTTTCCATGGAATTCAAGAATTTGAGCCTTTGAGGTAGTCAACTAAAAATATTTTATCTCAAATTGATCCAAATTTTGTTGGATACTCAATATAGTATCCGTATATATTGGCCAGTGATCCCAAAATCCCCCTCATAACTGGTATATCAATCTGATGCCGATTTAATTTGAACCACTGCAACAAATATAGACAAAAACATTTACACATTCATGCCATCACTCATTTCTTTGAAAAGCAAACAATGCATGGACCAGGCTCTTTCTTCCCTTTCTAGCTACAAAGAAAATACACCATTGTTTGTCGCACCCTTCAATACGTATCCATAGTATACCACCAAGATTGTCACAACCTGAAAGTGTGAAACTTACATTTTAGCAAACCCTAGACTGCATAGAAAGAAGACCAAACAATATACAGTGTTAGCTTTCTATTTCCTTTCACAAGGGGAAAAAAGCCAATTTCCTTCCCATATCTCTCAGTTCATAGAAAGAACACCAGCATGGCTGTTTTGTTTTTTATTAACAAAAGAAAATTTTATTAATGGGAGTACAAAGGATAGCCCTTCTCTTACATCAAATTATTTTTTTGATAAATCATATTAAAGCTAATGCAATAGAAAATCAGTAGATATATCAGAAAGAAATTCCTCCCACTCTAGCTTGTTTCCAAGTCCCTGATATTTTCTTGATTCCAGCATCTTTTCAAGATCCAAATCATTCCTACTCAAATTGGCTGAGTTACAAAAAAATAATTAAAACTCGTGATCAGAGTGCAATCTGTTCTGCAGGAGAATGAAATTACAGAAAATCAGTTAATTTGTGGATCAGTTTTCTTAACCTTGAAAATCTAAAAGCCCTAAGGATAAGAGATATATAACTATTTTTTTCATATATACCGACTTGAGATATATCTTCCATTAAAGATGGATATATACCCAAAGCAATGTCTTCAAAGAAAAACCATATTTTTTGGCTGTCTGAATTGAATCAAGAGACGACTTAGGTTTTTCAGATGCTTTTGATTAATTAATCATCATTACTCCGTCTCTTATTCACCATAACAGTATATTGACTGAGAAACAACAATGATCAAGCAATTAGAGTTAGACAACTATAATTGTTAAAATAGATTTGTATCCAAGCACATGCCTGCCTCGGAGATAGGTGTTAAATAAGGTTTTGATGAAGTAGCTAGGCACTGCAGGTCAGCATGCTAAGAAGCAAGAACTAATTAAGAACAACCTGAGAAACGCATGTACCTGTAATATATATCAGATCGATGTTATGTAGATATTATTTGGCTGATAGTGAGATCCTAATTGCTGCAACTTAGGTTAGACTAACCAACTGAAAGGGAAAGCTAGAAAATAAATAAACAAAGAAGCAGTTAAAAATAAAAAATGGAAAGGGTGGAGACGGTGGTGGGGTGACAGACAGAGAGTAAGCACGCATAGCTTCAAGCATAATCTTGCAAGAAAATACCATATGTGCTCACTCTCTTCTGTCACCTCCCTTACCCTTTGACTTCTGCAGAATCTATGAAACTTTTGATATGGAGTTGAGTGGCTCCTCCAATTTCTGAAAAGGGTAAGAAGGGTTATAAGGAGACAAACAATTTCTCTAGAATTAGCCAACAAGTTGTCACATTTGAAAATGTAGTAAGGAGGAAATAGCAAGCTTTGAGATGTTGTGTGAAGAGGATGAGGGAGATAGGGGTTTATATAGAAGCTTAAAGAGAATTTGCTTGCATCATGTGTATGTGAGGAATAAATGTGAGTTTATCTCCCACTGACCCATTCTCCACTATTTTAAACATTTTACAGAAGAAAAAAAAAAAAAGGAGAAAGCATAAAAAAGAAGTGTAGAGAGACTTTATCTTTATGATCTCTCCACCCATATGCAAATGCAACTAGTCCAACTACAAAACCCATTCATTCATTCATTGTTGTTACCAAGGCATCTTGTAATTCTAAATCTATTAACCCTCCAATCCTCGCAATTCAACATCCCTTAAATGATGCCCTATCTCCAATTCTGCATCTAGAAGAAAAATTTGGTTAAAGAGAAATCCTTTTGCTTTTTTAAAATTGTGAGTGCTTACAAAAAATAAATATTAATAATTTGTAAACATATCAAAAGTCAGTGTGTACATGAAAGATACACAAAGATAAGTTATGATATAATGTAATAAACAGTAGAAATAGAAAGAAAATAAGAAGGATTAAATCAATATATATAATACTATTAAGGTGTTAATGTATATTGCTATACAAATACTATGAATAAAAGTTCTTTTATTTGTACTTAAATTTATACATTAAAATCAGCTGTTATTTATACATTCTTCTCTCTTCAAATCACATTATAAGGGTAAAAAGTTGACTGGTGTCTCTCATAGTAATTTAAACAAAACAAAGAACTACTTCTTTTAATCACATCAATTGTTAAAATTATATAATTTAATTTAATTCGATAAGAATGTGTGAAGAGGTTTATATTATCATCCAATTACTAATTATTATATTAATTTTATTGGTTTTTATGATAAATAACTTAAAAAGTATGAATAATACTATTTATCATTAATTGATAGTATAAAACTTCTATACTGGTAGTACAAAGAAATTAAACTCAAATTATATTAAACAAAAAAAGTAAACTATAATAATTATTAAGTTACAAAACTAGAACTATGTCTTTTTGGGGTTCACAAGTAATAATTGATTTGATTCTTAAATTTCTTACTTTCTCTAAGTTATTAATATTTTTTTTATATATTCGTCCTTTTATATAACACTCCTTCTTTAGAAAATTTTTATTTTTTAGACTTTCTTTACATTATTTCTCCTATTATATATTATTCTTTCTAACTAAATATTAATAATTATTTTATAAATTTGTATTTAGTAAACACTAATTCTGTAAGTTATTAAAATAATATTTTTTTTTTCTTGTGAGGATAGAAGATGACTAACATTGGTGAAAAATAGTTAGGTTAAAAGAGAGATGGTTAGTTTCTATAGGTGTTGACTAACATTAAAGTACTAAAGTACTCTATATACATGGACAAAACTTGGATCTGATTTCATTATAATATTTTTTGTATAAAAAATGAAGTTCCACTTTCATGATCCGCATTAACATTTTACTGAAAATTTTTATTATACAAATTATCTAGATAAAACCTAAAAACAATGTCAAAATATACAGAAGTTTAGTCTTTTCTATATATATATATATATATATATATATATATATATATATATATAATCGTACATTTCTATACATGTATGTGCGAAAGGGATTGAGCAGGGTGGTGAACAGGTTTCCCTAGTCCTTTATGAGGGAGGAGGGTTTGAGATTAGATTTTCATTTCAATATGGAAGATGGGGTTCGGTTGCTCTTATCTTATATTTATGATTTTATAACTATCCGTGATCCACATTCATTGATACTGAATAGAATATTTTTCTTATTCCGAAAATACATAAGAGTGGGGATTTGATCTTATTTTTCCTATAGATAAGCCTCTCAGGGATTATATTGTATATTCACTCTGAACTGAAGTCTATTTGCGGCGTTCAAAGATTAGTTGTTTCGGTTAACATTAGACACAACAGTATAGCAAAACAATTAACTATTTATTTAGGATATGATCAGTTCTATAGTGCATGCTTTGTTGCAGACAGGTGGTGTTGTTGGAGTTCCTGATAAAGAATTTTGAGTAATAATAAACACTATAAACAGCAGCTATATACAGATTTATAAGCATATATCAAATGATGATTAAGTGTTTGATTTGCAGCAATTTCATATTAACTGTTTAAAACTTTTTAATCAATTAACAGTGCTACCATTTGTTTAATCTAATTAAGCATATTTAAAAAAAAATATTCGCTTTTAGATAACAATAATAATGTGTATGATTCTCGTAAATGAGAAAGTCGATCATTGAGGTATAATGGTTCTGCTCTGAAATATCAGCATCAAAAATTATTTAAATGAGAATTATTGTTGTCCATCTTTTAAGGAATATCCATGGTGCCCTTATTTCTATACATAATACGGTGCTGATCGAATTGAAGGACAACAAATGGAACTATAATGACAGGTACCATTCCTTTAACAAAAGAAGGAAAAGGAAGGAATTGCGATAAAGAAGTAATATATTGGCCACTTATTACTCAAGACAGCCTCATACACACAAAAGGTCACACACACAAAGATCTAATGCGCCGCTAAAGCAGTTTAAAGTATATATGCTTTATGCCTTATTTTAGTTCAAACATTATTGATGTCATTAGCGTCTATGTTCCAAGCAATTGCAGCAAGTGTGTGATTTGAGTTTGAGGCACGTTATGCCTTTGACAATTCCTACAATATGAATTTAAAATTAAATTTGTGTAATTGTATATTAACCACTTTCATTGGTTCAGCTGCTTTGTCCCTGCAATATGGATGCATCGCACATTGAACCTCGCGATTCCAGGGACCAAAACCAATCATTTTTCTTGTGTGAATTTCTTACTGTCTTGTTACAAAAACACATAATCATATTCTTGGAGATATGTCTTTGTTACATATTGAAGTCTTTCAAAATAGTATAATATAAGTCATTATAAATTGGGTCTTCAATAAATGAAAAATTAAAGTGCAAAGTGGCAAGATCCCCTAAGAATGATGGTAATTATTGATTGCATATATAGTTTGATCACGCCAACCAGAGGCTGTTTCACACCTTATGGACGCATGAAATGCAGATCTTGAGGCCGTGCCTATAAGACAATATTTTATTCCAACTATATATATTATACTTCCTATGATGATATGAACTATGAAGTGATGAAGTGATGGGGCATGATCACAAAGGAGAAAGAAATGGCTAGTTTCCCAATAAGGAAGGAGCACGAGGATAAAGTTTTAACCCTTTTTGGTGAGAGAAGAGGATGCATCATGGTACATGCTCGTTAATTCCAGGTCTTTCAACATGGGGGAATGAAAAAACCAAAACGTTTCGTTGATAAAGAGAGTCCAGTTGTACGATGCTCCTCAATAACAATTATGATAAGCATCGGCGAGAGGTGACTTCTAGTTTACTTTTTGAACCTGTAAGGTAATGGAACTAAGAGATTTCGAACTATAGCACCTTCTACATTCACATCTCCTTTCAAATATCTACCAATACAACGTTCCAACTATAGAATGAGATAAATATTATTATCAGAACGCAGAAGGTAAAAAAACCAGAATTTTATTGAAGAAATTCTTGTAGTTTCCGGATATATATATATATATATATATATATATATATATATATATATATATATATATATATAAAAGTCTTATTGTTGTTAGTGCTCTAATACCGGTGCAAGGATATATGATTCTCAAAAAGGTCAAGGGGTTTAATTAAGATATATGTAAGTTGCTTTTTTTTTCATTCAAAACACAGAAGATATATATAAGTGGTACAAAGAGTATCAAATCTTTATACATCAAATATAACATCAATAAAAATAATAAAACCAAAATAGAAAAACAAACAAATAGAGAGAGCTTATTATAAAGATATCTTCGGCAACTTTAGATCGAATAACAAAACATTGTTATCTAGATCCTTACATGACAACTTCTTAATGCAAGTGAATATGGTTTTCTCACTTTTTGAGATAATCTATCTGTAGTTTTAAATCTTATAACAGATATTCAAACTTCTTACAAATAACATACAGAATTAATTTCACTATCTTCAATTCACTTAAGAAATGTATGATTTTAATAGAGAGTTGGTAAAATAAAAAGAGAATATTTTAGACTTTTAATATCACGAATTTTGAATTATTAGTTAAAATAAGTTTTGGTATTATAGATTTTCTATAGCTTGTTTCTAACTATAATAAATCATCAACGTAAAGAAGTAAGAATAAATTAATGGTTATAATTTTTTTTTTTTTTTTGAAACAAGGAGTGATTAAAAGATTTAGTAAATTCCTATGTTAATTAATATGAAGGAAGAAAGTTTTACTTTGGTTATATATAAATATTTTCATCTAGATGTCAATAAAAAAAATATTGAAACTTCTCCACTCGAGCGTTTATATGTAAGGATGGTTCGATAGTAGTCCGATAGCAGGTGACTTAATAAGCTCAACAATCTCGTTAAATAGGTTTTGAAGTTGACTTTAAATCTAACTCAACCTTATAAAATTGGCTTATAAGATGAGATTTGCACCTATTTATAAACTATTGAAAAGACTTATCTTTAGTAGATGTAGGATCTCCAACAAGTTTCACCTTCAAAAGTTTATACACTTAAATACATTACTTCTAAGAGAAGAATGAGAAATATCATTTTTTGTTAAGAGCATCAATTTTAATTTGCATTGCCTTAATCCAAATTATAAATTTGATGGTTGTTTATTGCTTAAGACATCAATTATCATAAAAAAGGCTAAGAAAATTAAGTCATAATTAAATTGTGGTGAACACTTATAAGTAAAAAGAATTGCAACTTAATTATCAATTATAGTTTTTAACTTAAATAATAAAAGCTTGATCCAATAATGACTTATTAATATTAGGTCCATCCAAAGTAGATACACTTTAAGCATAAGTTTATATGAAGTTTATATGAAGAAGGATAAAGAATGTGATAATTTAATAAGGGATAAGGTTTGTAGTTATGGTATTAGTAGATCTCCTCATTTGTATTTTAGATTAATGATTATTGTTTGACAAATTAAATAATTTATTTTCAAAATTATTATTAGATGGTAAATTAGGAGGTTTGTGAGGTATTATTGATATTAGAAATAACCGATATCTCAAATAACAAGTTGTCATAAGTTTGTTTTAAATACATAGTCAAGAGAAGTAAATATGATCTAGAAAAATATTTTCATTGAAAAAATATATTTCTATTGATGAAAACATAGTAAAAGGTATATCATTTAGTACACAATTTGTAGCTTGTCGATATTTAAAAAAAAAAAACTTATAACCTAAACCAATTTACCTTCTATTATGACTATCGAACTTGGTTTAATGTTGACTAATAATTGAAACATAAACAAAATAGTTAGTTTATAACATAATCATTATATATATAATAAAAGGTTATATTGTTTGATTTGATATCTAGTATATAGAATGAACTTCTTTAAAAATAATATCAATATATTAAAAAACAAAATTTGTATGTTATCGATATATGTTTTTTTTAATTTGTGTAGTCAAATTATGATTTAAGAGATAACAATTGTATAATTGTATAGTCAAGACGATTAATTTGAGTAGCTTTGGAAGTGAGATGAAAACAATTATAAATTTTAGTTTGATCTTGATAGGTAGAGTGTAATGCATAATGACAAGATTCCATGAGTGGAAACTTTCAATATTAAAAGTTGACAAGATAAAAATTGTTGTTTAGTTCTTCAAAGTAAAAACAATAGGCAATAATAAATACTTTATTTTGCTCTATATAAAGACAATTGAGTATTTGTCTTTGAGTAGTCATAAATAAAAAAAATTATACAAAAATTAAAAGAAAAACTTACATCACTGTCAAAGCTTAAAAGAGAATGTAAGAGAAAGCTTAATTTAATTATAGAGATTGTTATCCTTTTATAAGACAACTCTAAATATAGAGATATATGAAAAAAAAAAAAAACTAAACAAAAAATTAAGAAAATAAGAAAAGATAAAAAAAAATAAAGGAAAACTAAGATATTCTTTGCTTCCTTTTTTCAAATAAACTGTTTTCAACCTTTTAGTTTTAAAAAAAAAAAAAATTGTTTCATAACTGTTTTGCTAAAAAAATTTTAAAAAGATATTTTTTAAAAGCTAAAAAGTGCAATCGGATCAAATAAGTTTTTTTTAGTTTTGATTTTCTACCAAAATTTCCCTCATTCCTTCCACAATACGAAGAACAAGACAAAAGCTTCCTCTAATTCTCATCCATTCATATCAGACAAGAAAAACTGCTTATTTTAATTTCTGAAATATCCTGGTTTCTGTTATGTGATTTGATGGTTAGGATTAAACGTTGAGTAAGGATTGGAATGAACTTATTTAATTTAATTCTTCTATACACAGGTTAGAGTATCTCTAAATGATTTTTTTTTTTTAATATTCATTTTATCTTTTATTGAAAAAATTATGTAAGATACTGAAACGAAAATCTTACTTGTACAAAAATATAATTAGGAAAAGATATCATGGTCGTTTTTTGGGAAGATTATATAAGAAAAAGAATGTGTTCACATTTCTATTGGGACAATATTATTAAATGTTTTTGGAAATATTTTGTACAAGGTCTACTACCTGTGTTTACTTTAATTATCCATTTACTCTCTTTGTTTTCATTTGCTACAGTGTCGGCATCATTGAAATGACAACCAATTGAATTCCCACATCGTGTGGTTGGGGTAGGGCTGCCTCAAGTGGGCTATTGATTTGATTCCATTAAGATATGTACTGAGTTGGGATGACCATGTTGACTCATCTCAAGGGATAAACCCTAATAATCCTAATGCCACAATTTTCACTGTGCACATCCTTTGGAATTCGATACTCACTACACACCACTCCAGTGTGTTGGGAACTGGCCAACAAAAAGAGTCAATGAAGGTCATTGCATGCCTTATCAGAAATTAATGGGGCTGTATTCCTTTTCAATTTTTTATTTGACTAAGATGGTGGCAAGCATGCATGCATGTGACCAGAATTTGGAGCCATGTGCTTCATATCACATATTCATAATATCTTTACTGCTGTCAACTGTGCACGCCAATATTGGCTAAGTTTGGCGGTGTGCATGTAACTGCATCCCTACCTCTGCACTGTTACAGAACCTTAGTTGCTGATTCTGAAGATGGTGGATCAATGCATATTTTTTGGTCTTCTATCTTTAACTATTTTATGCCTTCTTTACTTCTTTCTTTCCCTTGTTTTTAGACTTTACAAAAGAAATTCAACTTTATTCTTTTTGCTCTATTGCTCAATATATACTAAGAGAGTGGTTTGTTTGCAAGTGTAACTTGTACCAGTGGAATAAGGGATAGTCTTTCTTAATTTAGTGGTAAAACAAGAATATATAATTTAAAGTTTAGGATCACCTATACATATTTCTAAATATATCTACTTGCAACAAACTATAACATATGCAATTGAAGTTGTATCAGAAATAGATTCTGCAAAGCAAGGCCTCAGGTTAACTTGGTGGTTGTTATTGTTAATATAATATTCTTTAACACAGTTTTCAAGACACTTCTTATAATCAGATAAAACTAATGTTTGGTGATGTAAATTATATTTTTTGATCTTTATACTGTATTTAAAACTGTATTACTAATTTGAAGATTTACAATAGTGTGTAATATGATGGTATCATATATGCTAATATTTTTATAATGTATTAATGAAAGATATCAAGTGAAAGTATAGATTTGTTAACGTATATATCACACTGCAGTGCATATTAGTTCTCAAAAAATATCTATATTAATTAATAGTTTTATTTTTCTTTGTATAAAGGCAAAGGCTAATCTAATAGTTTATAAATCTATAGTGTCTGACTAGTAATTAATTTATAGTGTGGTTATCAAGAACTCTCTCTTGCACCATTCATTCAAACAGGAAAAATGTGACAAATTAAATTGATCTTGAAATAACCAAAATGCAGGTCTTTAATTCAAACAGGAAAAAATGTGACAGAAATTAAATTGATCTTGAAATAACCAAAATTCAGGTCTGCTCACATTTAAAAACAAAAAACCCTGTACAGTGTTGTACAGTAAGGATGCATGCAGTGGTGGTTTACCCTCTACAATGTACATTTACTCCAAACACTACACTTTGTCAGAAAAAAAAAATAAAATAAAAAAACTAAAACTTAATGGAGGAAATAAGAAGTTAGAATCAAATCACTTCTTTAAAATTGGCAAAGTATATTTCCCTCCCTTTTCCCGTTAGCTAATAAATTTAAAATTTCAGCTTCCTTGTATACAGAAAAATCAGTATTATGGAAAACTTAATTTTGGTACTGAATAAAGAATATTATTATTCTTGTCCTTGTAAACAATGGTACTATCCTTAAAAATCTGTCATCGGTTGTCTGTTTAAATACATAATTTTAAAATAATTGAAACACTTCCATTGCACTATACCTATATATTCATGGAAAAAAAATGTGAAGCGTGAGCTCGTGTCACTGTGTCCCATGGCTATAGGGCTATGTCTCATAGCTTAAAACCTTTACAGTTATCCGTCAGTTTTTAGTTTTCTTCATGGACCTGCAATCTAAAAATCCCAAAGTTCAAATATAATCATAATAGAAGTTCAAATATAGAGTCCATTGTACTATTAGATTCAACTTTTACTATTTTGATAATAAGATACGACCCTTATTTATATATATATATATATATATATATTTATTTATTTATTTATTTGCACTAAAAACTATTTTCAGAGCTTCAACATTAATCTATTCTCATAGTAAACAAAGTACTATTATTGTAAGAGACGGACCTTAACCTGTGATATGCTAAGTGTACAAAAAGAATAAACCTAAATTACTAAATTCTTTCAAAACTTTTCAGTTGGATCAAAGTTTCTATATTTTAAAACTTTAATTATTATTATCAAAATTAATAGTCTATTTGTTTCTTCTACTCTGAAATTAAAAAATTCAATTTGATTTTTAATATTATATGTCTCGCCTTATATAAAATCTATTCAAATTGTGCATAAATATAGTTATGTGGATCCATAAAGTTTTCACAATAACAAGGAAATTTAATTAATCTAATTTTGTGATATGCTAGTATTCTTGCATTGAGAAGGTTTTGTTTAATAAACTCTGTTTTTAAAGATATTCTTTTTCGTGATATTAACGGTCTTTTTTCGGCAAAAGGTAGTTGAAAGTGATACATTCTATTAGAAATGTACCTCTACTTATCAAATTATTTATAGAACTATGTTGGACTTTCACACAAACCTAAATTAGTATGGATGAAATGGTTAACATTATATTAAATACATTTTAGTTGGGGATTATTTTTATTCTTAATTAATTGTTGGATCAGATTCTTAATATATGTTCAACACATTTCCAAAAATATTTTTGACCTGTTATGATCTATATTATTTTAATCATGTACAATACAGTAAACATTGGGATCACAATTATAAGCCAAGTAGTTAGATTCACCTAGTTTAAACTTCTTAATCAAATGAAAGTCATATAGAAAACAGGAAAAATAGCAATGCAGCAGTAAATAGTGGTCATCTTTCCCCTGTAATAGTTTTAACAAATAACATTACTTCTACTCTATTTAATTGTCTTGTATATAACCTTAGTGTAATTCTGATAATAAACAGGAATTAAATTATGAAACAAAATAAAATAAAGTGTTTTTTATATTATGTATACATATAATAATTATAAGTGTATACTATGTATTATACATACATATATATATATATATATATATATATATATCATCTAATTTATTTTATAATAGTCTACAACGTCAATTATGTGTTATACTTTTTTTACAATAATTTATCTTAAATATTTGTTACATAGCCTTAAATAATTAAACATATATCATAACCAAACATTATAAATGTAATCATTCTTAATTAATTCTTAAAAATCAATAACCTATATAGTTTAGTAAAAAAAAGTAGTTAATAGTGCATATAACTATGTATAATATTTCAAATTAAATTATTAGATATATAATATGTGAGACAACTTAAGTATTATACTACTCATACCTACATTCATATTTCAATAAATATGTACATAAATACTTTATTTCAATCTTATCTCCAATAAAAATAAATTTCTTTTTTTATTTATACATAACTTTTACAGATATCATAGTTCGAGTAATCTTTATTCTTTCTTTCAACCTACATAGATAAATACTTATTAAATAGAAATTTAAATATATAAAAAAAATCAAATCTCTTCAAAAACGAATACTTAATTAAATTGTAAATCATAAATCAAAATAATCTTTATTTGTTTCAAAAATATATAATTTGATGAAAAAATTTATAAATTCATTATGCTTACAATTTGATTTTTAACGTGAGGATGGAAAATCAAATTACATAAAAAAAATGCACATCTTTTAAAAAAATTAACAGTTGCAAGGTTTCAATCTTTATTAGTTTGGATAGGCTATCTATCACCCTTAACTAGGTTATCATATAATTGTTTAACAAAGATAACTCTTTCAGCAACATACATTCATTACAATAAAATGAAATAACTGGAAAAATAGCTGACCATGAAAACATAAGACGTGTGGGAAGACCAAAAAATAAGTGAAGAGTGAGAAACAAGACAAATTCTTCCTCCACCTCCATACCCTCTTCCTGCACTCCCATATAATTGTTTTATTCCATAGTTGCCCTTTATGAAATTACATAAATACCCATATCTTAATAAAACCCCTCCCCTTCCCAACCGGATGACCAGGCCATCCCGTTTGTATTTTTTGAAAATGAGAACCGGATGCACCCCCCATCCGGTTTACAGTTTTTTGAAATTGTAAACCGGATGGGGGGTGCATCCGGTTCTCATTTTCAAAAAAAAATACAAACCGGACGACCTCATCCGGTTCTCAATCCAGCATATCGAAAAATCTTTTAATTAATCCTTCATATAAGCATTAGGTAACCAATTTGTGATGTTTATTAGCAATTAGTAGGTGATATTGATGATTAGAGTAGTTGATTTGGGATTTGGAGTGCTGTCGACTACGAATTTGAGAATTTTTCGATCTTCGGGGTTGAGAACCGGATGAGGTCGTCCGGTTTGTATTTTTTTTGAAAATGAGAACCGGATGTACCCCCCATCCGGTTCACAATTTCAAAAAAATGATAAGGGTATTTATGTAATTTCATGAAGGATAGTCATGGAATAAAAAAATTATATGGGGGTGCAAGAAGAGGGTATGGGAGTAGAGGAAGAATTTGTCGAGAAACAAACTTGAAAGAATTTTTTTTTAATTTTGCAAAAGGGCCCAATTTCTTTTGTTAACATAGGCCCAGCATGTAAGGCCCGTGAATTCAACTAAAGCTTTTTTTTAATCCAAAATTATAAAACTCAAAAGTTGAGTGAACAAATATTAAAATTTACTAGTGAGAAATTAGGTTTTAAAAAGTTATAAACTGAATTTATTTCTTTTCAATACTAAAACTAATATTTTGAATGATATATTTGACGAGAAAAATTAAAATTGTTTAACTAATTAAATTTGTAATATTTTTTTAATAAAAATAAGAATTTAAGATTTGTATGGAAGAAAAAAGGATGAAGAATTTAATTTCAACACTAAAATTTAAGAATTTAAACAAGATAATATTAATTCAGCAAATGTCGAAGAATTCTGTTGAGATTGTAGCAAAGCAAAATGAACACAAACCATATTCTTTGAAAGCCAAAACATGTTGTGAGGACATGTTTAAAAAAAAAAAAAAAGTTGTGTCTTTATTATTATTTTTTATTAGGTATTACACTGTTATAAAATAGATAATTTCTTTACAAATTCTTATTTAATTATATATATATATATATATATATATATATATATATATATTTTTTATCTCTTTAT
>Ga0209489_106666_pt1 | contig 18268 bp, 11 predicted proteins | sample SiratrowhiteBW_FD_187527 | JGI IMG/M metagenome (GOLD analysis project Ga0209489, IMG submission 187527) | Root nodule microbial communities of legume samples collected from California, USA - Siratro white BW (SPAdes) (version 2) | ecosystem: Host-associated > Plants > Roots > Nodule | place...
ATTTAGGATGATCTACTCAGAACCCTTGTCTTGCGGAAAAGAAAACGCAGCAAAGACCCTAAAGTAAGGTAAACGCCACAAGGATGATCAGCCCTTGATAAGTTGCAAGTCCAAATGAAGAACTCAAGAGAGAAACTCTCACTTCTGAAATTTTCATATTCAAATTCATATTTCAAATTCAAAGTTGTTGTTTACATGTGTTTTTTTTTTACTTAAGTAGACCTTTGAGCTTCTAAAAAGCTAACCTAACTCTTCAACAGCCTAGAAGCCTCCAAATTTAATGCAGCAGCAACTTTTTGGCACACTTTTAGATGACTAATTATTACATCAAATGGGAAAATGAAATGAAAAACACAATTTACTAAGCATATGACTACTCTAAGCCCTATGGAAAATTAATCAAAATACATCAAAATAAAAAATTTAAAATTCGTCCACAAAATAATGTGTGACTCTTCATATTTTAACCTAATCCCAAAATAGCCCATTTACAATTAAATCTGGTGATGCATTTTCTATGGGCCCTTCTCTTCAAATGATTTGCTTTTAGTCCAAATCTCCTTCATTTAATTCCTTCATCAGCCCATATCAAATTAAGAATGTGATTAGACTTCAATTCAATCTTAGACTTTGTTTGCGCAGTCCAAATGTCTTGAATTAGCCCAATCAATGCCTCTTTTAGTTTTTGGGCCCTTGACCTGGTGATTGGTCCACTTGGAATTTGCAAAGCATCCTTTGAATTATTTATTTGTGCAGGTGTTTGAGGTTGGTTAAACTTCAGCTCTTGGTTCTCATCAACTGGTCGCGAAGATCTTCCCAAACTTGATGGGCGGTCTTCACGTGAACTATCCCTGCGACTATCTTTGCCTCGATGGAGTGACTTAACCATGAAAGAATCATGGAATTACATTGACTCCATAATTCGAATTTGGATGGATCATTTTCTCGTGACGATATTTCTAGTGTGTCGTCAACAAATCTGAGTTTTTTCTTTGCCGTGAGTGCGTGTACCATTGTTGTCTTCCAGGATTGATAATTGGAACTGTTCAATTTGGTCGGCACCAACATGTGTTCAGTTTGGTCCGAATGATGAACATAGAAGGGATCGGTTGGGTCCATGGCTGTAGCGGATAAAAATGGAGAGGTTGTCAGAGCACCAAGATTGGTGCTCTGATACCATATAAAGAAATGGTAATTGTTTTTTTATTTTTGTGTGTTTTTATCAGTCCATGTATATGGAGACTTTCTCTCCTAATTACAAGCTAATTATGTGGTGATCCACTAATCATGGGATTCTATCATTATGTACAATTATGATGGGATTCTATCATTATGTACAATTATGATAATCATTATTTCCTTATTATTACTTGTAAAATATCTAGTCAATTATGATCTGTGTGATAAATGGTTTGGGATACAATCTATGCATCATTGAAATTCTACATAATACTTCATGGATTTTCAACAACAAGGGCTTATGGAAAAGGATCATGTATGAGAGGTATAATGCGGGTTATCATAATTTGGTCTATTTGAAAAACGTAAGAATGATATTATTTTCAAATATAAGAATTGTAATGTTTAGGAGAACTTTGCTTTGGCACAAATTAGATCTTGGACGGTTATAAAAGCTAAATTCATAGAGGTCTCTTTTAGTTTTTCTGATTGGTGTTTTAATCCTAGCAAAACAATGTCAGCGGATTAGTGCAAGGAAGTATAGCTAATTCATGCCAACTAAGTTTCTTGAAAAGAAGCTACAATTGTGCTATATTGTTAAATACAATTTGCAGGATTGTTTGTTATAGGGTTGTATTCTAAAAGTGGTAGTCAAAGCAACATTTTCTTATATTTTTTGTGGTTTAATAAAATATGTAAAATAAAGTGAATGCGAGGTGAGAGAGTGTGAGTAAAACGCATGAATATGTGAGTAAAAAATATTATTACGTGGATAAATGTGAACGGGAACAACATGAGAGAGTAAGTACATATTGTGAGTGAGATAAATATGAGTGGAGTGAGAGAAAAAGAAAAGAAACGTTAAAGACTAGGTGCAGTGAGAAAAATAAAGATAGAAAGAGTTTTTTTTTATTAATTTTTAATCTTGTGAAGGGGAGAAATAGATCTAGTACGAGTTTCATATTGGAGGATCATCAACTAGCTTCCTCGTAATTTCCTGGGCTACAATGCCCTCAATGGAGATTTTTCTTTTCTGGTGCAGTTCCTTTTTATGTTAATATGTATTGTAAGTTGTTGTTAGCTATGAGTTAGTTGTTAATAGGATTGTCTGGGTTACATGATGTATGGGGTTATATGGTTTTTGTTTTGTGTTTGGAGTAACTTACCTTTTTTTCTATATAGTTTCACCTTATTGCATCGCGACCGTAACTTTTTTGTGTGTTGGATGTTTTTTATAAATAGGATAGGCTAATCTCTTTTACTCACATTTATATATATATATATATATATTCTTTGTTGCTGAGTTAAAAAAAGAAATAGCTAATGTTGGAATGTAAAAAATTCACACCAATATTTCTTAAACATCATCTAAGAACATGTTCTCTTTCATGATTTTATATAACATCAACTTAATTAACTCTAAATTAAATAAATTTTAAAATAAAATTATATCAACTGATTTAGAGTCAATTACTTTAATTTAAAATTAGTATTAAACTACTGTTATTTAAGCTCACATTCCTTAAAATCAGCCTTCAGACAAACAATGCTAATTAATTTGCTATTGTGGTTTTAGAGTTCTTCATACAAGTAATGTAACCCTGACATTATTGATTAATTAAGGCATTTTTATTTGTTAACATCTGCATTTAACCGACTTTAAATACTTATTTTCTTATAATATAATTTTTAAAAGAATGTTAACTAATATTCATGTATTTTTTTAAAAAATATTATTTCATAATTTATATATTTAAAAAGGTGTTAATATATTTATTTATATTTTAAAATTTATTATATTCAAAGTTTCACTTACACGTTATTTTTATAAATAATTAATTAAGAATAAATTTTCTCAACCACATGAATGAGACTGTAGATCTTATATTTATGTATATAAGTTTAACCTGTATGGTTAAAATCTCACATGCAATGCTTCCCTGTTGTTTTTTATTTTTTTTTCTTACTCTAAGTCTCTCATTATGATAAGTGGAGTAAGTATGTTTTTTCACATTCTTTTGATTTATTTGATTCTCACTATTTTGTTAAAAGGAAAAATTGTGCCTACAAAATTTAGATGATTATATTGTACCAAACTCTAACAAATTCTTGATCTAATAATTATTTATTAATTTTTTAATAAAGGATTAGTACATATAACTCTTTCTACAGTGAAATGATATTTATGTTTTGTTTCCTATTATTCATAAATAATATTTTCTATTACTTTATCTTCTAAACAATGCTATTGACTACAGAAAAGAAGACAAAGCTGTGAAGGTGAAGGAGAAAGCAACATTAATTGCATTATTTACTAAAATTATTTTCTAAAATTGAATTACCCAAACTCATCTTGTTCTGCGAATTGAATAAATCCCTTTATATACAATTAGTATTTTAAGTTACATCTAAATCAATTTAATAACTATATTAATCAATTTAATAGTTTTTCTTGATATTAGTTGCATGACTTGTTAGATATATTATGATTAACTGTATTATCACATATATTGATTGTATTTTATTATTAATTACATTTTAACAATCTATGTATTATCACATATATTAATTATATTTTATTATTAGTTACATTTAATTATTTGGGATTTAAGAATTAATGAAGTCTAACTATGTGACTAGTGAAAAGTGTTTGTAGTACTAAAAATTCTATTGTGAAAGGATGAAATATATTTTAAGGAATACAAAACTTAAAATTTAATGTTTTATAATATTTTGTATATAAAATTGTGAGAACAAGTCACTAGAGACATGTTTGTATCCACATGTTACTAGGCACATGTTTGAATCCAAATAATTATAAATATTTTATTTATATTTATAAATCCAAATAATTATTTATTGCAGTTGTAGGACAATTGTTCCTAAATATTAGGAAGACTAAGACATGAAATTTGTATGAGAAAGTTTAATTTATTGTTTCCTTCCAACTCTGTTTGATGAAAAAAATAAAAAACATATAGTACATAAGAAACTAAAATACATAACAATAAAATTTATTTTATAGTAGCGGTTAAGGTTTACAGTATTAATTTATTATTTTAATAACTAAATATTACAAGTCATAAGATTATTTTTAAATTAAATGTTCTTAAATATATACTTAAATATATCAATAATATTAAGTTTAATATAGTAATATTAAGTTTAATATGAAAGTTTTAATTGACTAATGTGATAATTTTTAATTGAATATAAATTACTTTTCAGATGTTAAATAATATATCTATTCATTTAAAAAATATTATTTTATAATTTATACTATTTTTTAAAAAGATGTTAATATATTAATGCAAATTTGAAAAATTATTATCTCATAATTATTTGTTAACGGACACTTATTCTTTTATAAAAGTATTAATTAAGGATAAATTCTTTTTCCAACCACATAGATCAGATGGTGGGTTTCCAAATTTTACATATATATATATATATATATATATATATATATATATATAAAAGTTTAACCTAATCGTCTAAAACTTCACACTTCTGCACCTATTCTGTTTTCATTTCTTTCACATTCTGCTATTTCTTATTTGTTATATGGAAGACTACAAATTAAAGTTAATTTTTTTTAGTAAGTAAACCTTTTTTACATTATTTCTTTTGAGTAAGTAATTTTTTTTACATTTTCTCGTAATAGTGTTTGTACGTACAAAATTTAAATAATTATATTATATCAAATAAATTTTTGGTCTAATATATTTTTGTTTATTTCAATTTCAAATTTTTAATAAAGAATTAGTAAATATCATTTTGTTCAATTTAATAAATTATGTGTTATATTTATGTTTTGTTCATTTCTATTTTTTTTCTCTTTAATTACATTTAAATATTATATCTTTTTTTTAAAACAAACGAATAAATTTCAAAAACTATTAAAATAAAAAATTTGATCACTAATTTATTGAATTGAAACCTTTTTAAAGTATTTATAACAATAACATAAAATTTAATTATTTTCTGTAATTAGTTTGCTCTTTAAATAAAAGAAATAAAATAAAATAAAACAACAGCTTTATTTAATTTAGGCTAAACAGTAATATATTATAACAGCATTATTCATTAATATTTATATTTTTAATGATAAGTAAATATGATGGCTTTATCCACTATTAATATAAATAAACATATTATATTGATCTATATTTCTTTAGATAACAAGAATCATAAAAACACTTTTATTACGTAGTTTTTAAAATCAATTATTTATTTTATAAAGACTAAAAACTATTTACTAGTTATTGGTAAAGTTTAGATTATTATTTTATTATTAATAACTAAATATATTATTTTGACTAACTAAATTTTTCACATGATCATGATGTTGTTAAAGGATTGTACGTACAAAATTTAAATCATTACATTCTACCAAAATCTTTTGCAAATTCTTGATCTATTATTTTTTATTTATTTCAATTTCAACTTTTTAACAAACAATTTTTCTTTTTGATTTATTATAAGAATAATAAATAATTAATATATATCATTTTGTTGAATTTAATAAATTATTTGTTACAAAGAAATGATTTTTATGTTTTGTTTCCTATTTTTGCATATAATATTTTTTATTATTCTATCTTCTAAACCATGTCATTTTGAGCACAAAAAAGAATGAAGACAGTTGGGTGGAGAAGAGAAGAGATTAGTTGCATTATGAATATATTATTCACTAAAATTATTTTTTAACATTTATTCATATGCAGACAACTTATTTTGTTCAATATTGTGAATTGAATAAATTACTTTATGTATCTAATTGTATGTATGTGATAATTAATTTGAAAGTATATTTTATCTGATTTTATGTTTTGTTATTCTGGAATACTTTTATGGCTATTTGGTAAAATTAGATAACTATTTTAATCAATTTATTGATTTATTAATATTTAAAAAAATATTGAAAAAATAATAATTTTCTCAATTGAAACCGTTTTACTTTGATATCAATAACTACATAAAAGAAAATCAATCAATTTTGTTCGCCATGAATTCACCAAGAAACAATAATCAATTAAAATTGGAAAATAGTTAATTTAAATTTCTCAAAATCTAGTTCTAAAACTTTAATCAATTAAAAAACTTTAATCAATTAAAATTTCAATAATAATCAGTTTGAGTTTTTCATCAAATCAACGACACAAAGAACAATTGATTAAATCACATAATTAAGAAACTGTGTTTATCATAATTACATTTAGTCTCTTTGTCAACAAACAAATAAATTTAATTAAAGAACAAATGTTTGAATAATACAATTAAGAACCAATCTTATACTATGTAAGAACATACCAAACACACTGTAGAACTTTACTACACCCCTATAACTTGTTGGGTAATTTGAGGGGGCAAAATCGGTGATATTTCTAACAATGAGATATGAGTCAACATATAAAGGAATGACGCCACCTTCAACCCAAAACCTTAAGGCGTTGGGTTTGTGGGTCTTCTTTCTTATATATTGCTCAACTTTTTCATTCTTACCCAATGTGGGACTTAGACTCACACTTGAATACCTAACAATTTCTCCCTCAAGTGAGAGTCCCTTCCACATTGGTACACTGCCCCTCGAACGGAAGCATTCTCAAATCCGAGTACGTTACTCATAAACGATCCTCACTTGTACCGCCGTTTACACACTTAAACGGGACACGCTTCCCCGAAACCTCCGTCAGGAAGACTTTCGATACAGGGTCAAAATGTACTCACCCAAGCCGCAAACCATCGGCTCTGATACCAGTTGATGGGAGTCAGGCAGCGGAAACAATAAGATTCACTTTTATCAGAACAATATGAAAACACCCTGAATGCAATCAATCAATCCAAACAAAACCAATATGCAGTCGAAAACAGAAGAATAAATCAACACCAATAATTAACGTGGAAAAAACCTCTCAATAGAGATCATAAAACCCACAGAACGGTAAATACTCCACTAATACCAAAACAAAGGTACAATGAGTCTCACAAAATTAATCACAGAGCATATTAATATAACTCTTCCTAATCCTCAAACGGACACCAACAATAGCCCAAAAATATCAACAAATTGAAATTAATAAGGAAGAGTTCAAGAATCTCGCACCAGAAAAATAGACAACGTTCACGAATTTTCTGGAAACAGACTACAGCTCCAATCTCAAATCTAACCGTCCAAAACAACTAACTAAGAGTGGTAAAACTCCAATAAAAATTTCAAAATAATTGGAGAAGATTTCACCGTTGGATTTCCGAAGCAACAAAGACTGACGGTAACAGGAACGTCTTGCAAACAACAGCTCTTCACAGAATTCCTAACACTTTTACAGGCCTCCAATAGACAATCACACCATCCAAATTGAAGAAATATGAGTGAGGAATCTTCAATAAAAATTTCAGCTCAATCAGACAAGGTTTCACGGTTGGATCTTCAAAACAACCAACACAGGTTGCTATTGGAAGTAGTTGCGAATTACCTCTCTCTCTCTTTTCTTCAAAGCTGTTGCTCACACACTTCTCCACACATACCAAAGCTCTCACGGTTGCACACACGGTTGCACACACTTAGGGTTAGCCTTTTACCCTAATTATAATGATGCATTATATTGGGCCTGTCATGTGTCATAGACACACCAAAACATAATAATGGGTTTGGGCCTCACAAGGAGAGAAATAACCCAACAAATCTCCCCCTTCTCGACTAGGTTGAGGCCCTCACAAATCAGGTGATAGAGTACCATGTTTCATGCTCTTCCTAGGAAATGTCTTTGTCATCATATCAACACTTTTCTCATCAGAATGAGTCAAATCACCTCTCTGTGACTTCTTTGAAGGTAGGTGACTCTTGAAAGACACTCTAGTTTGCTTTCCACCAAAGCAATGAGAACTTTTCTACAAGTGTGCCTTTCCAACATCAGACAATACATTCTTTCTAACTAAAAAAGACTTTCCTTTCTCACTCATATAACATAACCTCTTATGCCACAAGTCAGTTCCATCAACAAACTCAGCTGCATGAACAACATCTTTTACAATTTTAGCCTGAGTTATGTAAAGTGTAGAGTGCTTAGTACCTCTATCCATAACCATGGAACCCTTAGTGAGCTTCTAACTATCACCTGCAAATGAGCTGTTATAATTTTCATCACACAACTTACCAACAGAAAGTAAGTTTAACCGAACATCAGGAACATGCTTCACATGCTTCAAAACTAATCTCGAGCCATTGGACATCTCCAAGCAAACCTGTCCAACACCAATGCATCTTGTTACACCTCCATGTGCCATTTTCACACAGCCAAAATCACCAGGAGTACAAGAAGTAAACAAATCTCTCCTGTATGTGATATGAAAAGAAGCACTGCTATCAATCACCCAACTGGTTGAGCTATCAACAAGATTCGCAAACTCAAACTCATGAACTAAAAGAAAATCAACAGAAGTTGCATTGATCCTGTCTTCATCATCACTGCTATCTTTACTACCCTTGTCATTGTTATCCTTCTCACTCCTATTTTTCAACATCCAACAATATTTCTTTGTGTGCCCCTTCTTATGACAATAATTACACTCAACATCTTTGTATCTGTCTTTAGAGTTGCTCCTACTTTGATCTCTTTTTGGAGCACAACTGTTGCTTCTCCCCCTATACTTAGAAACCAAAATATCTGAATTAGGTGATGTACCCAATGACTTTCTTCTCATTTCTTCATTCAAAACACTACTCTTGGCAAGGTCCATAGAGATGACACCATCAGGAGCAGAATTGGACAATGAAGTTCTAAGAATTTCCCATGAATCTGGTAAGGAGCCAAAAAGCAATAGTCCTTGAATTTCTTCATAAAACTTGATACCCATAGTAGATAACTAATTCATAATTCCCTGGAAGTTGTTCAAGTGATCTGTCATTGATGTCCCATCAATATATTTTAAAGCTAACAGTTGATTTATCAAAAACATCTTGTTATTCCGAGTTTTTCTAGCATATAATTGTTCAAGCGTAATCCACAAAGCCCGAGTATCTGTCTCCCTAATAATATGGTTCAACACATTATCATCAATCCACATTATAATATATTCACAAACCTGTCTATGCAAGAGATTCCATTCTTCATCACCAAAAACAGGTTTATAAAAAATTTTCACATAAAGAAAATCTTCCATTTTCGCCTTCCAAATACTGTAATTGGAGCCATTCAAAGTAAACCATTCTACTAGTGTTAGTTTCCATTGTTCACCAAACCACAAGCCCAAAACCGATTAGCTCTGATGTCAGTTGATGGGTAATTCGAGGGGGCAAAACCGGGCAGATCTCTAACAATGAGACATGAGCCAACATATAAGGGAATGACGCCACCTTCAACCCAAAACCTTAAGGCGTTGGGTTTGTGGCTCTTCTTTCTTATATGTTGCTCAACTTTATCATTCCTACCCAATGTGGGACTTAGACTCACACTTGAATACCTAACACAACTTTCAATTAATAAAATTGAAAAGAAAACACCACTGCAATCACATTAATATTCAACCAGTCAAAGAAAAGATTGCAGTGACCTCGTTGAGTGAAACACAGATGAAAAACCAGTGCAGTGCAATCATATTAGTAGATGAGCTTCAAGAATCACTTTCTTGATTCTTTTTTATTAAAAAACTCTTAGTTCACAGTGTTTCTTGTCAATTTTCGATTTTCACATGTTCTCAATTCTATCTCATTGTTAAAATGTATTTTTCAAAATTGTTAGATATGTCTCCAAAACTAATTTGAGATCTATTACAGTTATATTAAAAATAATTGATTGAAAACAAATTTAAATTGATTGATTTCCTACTAACAGGATTTTTCAGCTAGTTGTTTTTGAAAAACAATTTATTGAAAAATTTAATAAACTATGTTTACTAAAATATAGTTAGTCCAATTCTAGTTTTTATATTTCAAAAAACATTTAGGATTATTAGAACTCATTCAATAACATATGATTCATGCACATGACAAGACAACACATTAATATTAAGTCATCTTTAAGTCTCATTTGTATTTGGTTTGAGTTTGTTTCATCAAATACATAAGGAACATTGTCAACAATTCTTAATTCAGATGTTCAAATTTAAAGACCTACAAATCTCCTCACTCATAATTTTTTTTCTCATTTTATATAAAAATCATCTCTCACTCATCTTATTCATCCATATTCATTTTCTTCACCAACATTCTTTTTTCAATCATATTTATCTTTTTAATTCACACCGATCTCCTTTAAATTTATACTCTCTATTTCATCCATATATCTTCTTCATCTAGACCCATCTCATTTATCCACTACAATTTTTTTTATTGAAGATGAAGACATTATACAAGAAGATATGTTTTATCAAAAATTCCTGTCATCACTATCGGCCAAACGAAAACAAATTATATTAACATTAAAGTAAATTTTATTTAACTCCAACTTAATTAATACTAAATTAAAAAAAATAAAGATATATCAATGTCAATTTAGAGTCAATAATTAATTGTTTTATTTAATTAGTAATGAATTATCCTGGTTTAAGATGAAGTTCCTTAGAATTAACCTTAAAAATACAATACTAATTAATTTGCTACTAGTTGTAGAGTTTTCCACTCTGTGATGTAAATTTGACATTATTAATTAATTAAATTACTTTTATTTGTTATCAACATTTGACCGATTTTAAATATATGTTTTTATATAATATAATTTTTAAGGGAATGTTAATTAATATTCATGTATTTCTTAAAAAATCTTAGTTCATAATTTATATATAAAAAGATGTTAATATATTTATGTATATTTTCAAAAATACTACAACACAATTTGTTGATTTTTTTCAAAAATATTACAACACAATTTGTTGATTTTTTCAAATATTGACTGACACGTACATTTTATAAAAAATTAATTAATAATAAATCTTTTTAACCACACAAAATAATTAATTAATAGTAAATTCTTTTAACCACACAAATGAGATGGTGGGTCTTATATTTATGTATATAGATTTAACCTATGGCTAGAATCTCACCATCCACCCTTTTTTTGATTTATTTTTTTTAACTCTCTTAAATGAAGTAAGTTTTTTATTTTTCACATCTTCTGTTGTTCTCATCATGTCATTTGGACTAAGACTTTTCACATTTTCTCCTAATTGTTTTATTAAAAATTTGTGTGTACAAAATTTAGATTATTATATTGTATCAAAATCTCTCCTAAATTCATGGTCTAATATTATCTGTTTGGATCCAAATAATTATAAACTTTTTTGTTATAAATCTAAATAATTATTTATTTCAGTGGGATAATTGTTCCTAAACAACTTATTCTTTTATAAAAATAATTAATTAATAATAAATTCTTCCAAATTTTAAATATATAAGTTTAACCTAATAGTCTAAAACTTCACATTTGTGTGCATAATTTATTTTTTATTTCTTTCATATTTTCATATTTGTTATTTGCTGTGTCTCACGTTTCAAATAAAGCTATTTAGACAGTAAACCTTTTTCATATTCTTTCAAAATAGGATAAGTAAATTCTTTTTTACATTTTCTCATAATCATGTATGTGTGTACAAAATTTAGATAATTATATTGTATCAAAATTTTCAGTAAATTTTGATTTAATATATTTTTTTATTTTAATTTCAATTTTTTAATAAAGGATTAATAAATATCATTTATTCAATTTAATAAATTACGTGTATAGTCAAAAGATATTTATGTTTTGTTCATTTGTTTTTTTTTTTTCTATCTCTTTAATTACATTTAAATATAATTTCTTCTCTTTTAAAACAAAAAAATAAATTTTAAAAAATATTAAAATAAAAAATTTATTGAATTAAAACTTTTTAAAGTATTTATCACTATAACATAAAATTTAATTATTTTCTATAATTAGTTTGCACTTTAAATAAAAGAAAAATAAAATAAAATAAAATAACGACATTATTTAATTTACACTACACAGTAATATATTATAACAGCATTATTCATTAATATTTATATTTTTAATGATAAGTAAATATGATAATTTTATCCCCTGTTTAATATAAATAAACATATTATATTGATCTATATTTCTTTAGATAACAAGAATCATGATAAACACTTATATTAAGTAATTTTTAAAACCGATTATTTATTTTATAAAGACTAATTATTTATTTTATAAAGACTAAAAACTATTTTATAGTAGTTAGTAAAGTTTAGATTATTATTTTACTAATATTAATAACTAAATATATTATTTTTCACATTCTCTCATCATCATCTTCTTAAAAAGATTGTACGGACAAAATTGATATCATTACATTGTACCAAAATTTTTGCAAATTCTTGATCTAATATTTTTTATTTATTTCAATTTCAACTTTTTTTAATAAACAGCCGTTCTTTCTAATTTATTATAAGACAAATAAAGGATTAGTATATATATTTTGTTGAATTTAATAAATTATTTATTATAATAAAATGAAATGATATTTATGTTTTATTTTTTAATTTCATAAATAATATTTCTTATTATTCTATCTTCTAGATCATGAACTAGAAAAGAAGAGAGCGGGGATGAAAGCAACATTAATTTCATTATCAGTATATTATTTAATAAAATTATTTTCTAACATTGACTCGAATACGGACAATTTATTTTATTCAACAATACGGACAATTTATTTTATTCACATTCAATATTGTGAATTGAATAAAATACTTTTTTTATATAATTAGTATTGTAAGTAGCATTTAGGTGATAATTAATTTGAAAGTGTATTTAATTTTATTTTATATTTTTATTATTCTTAAACCGATATTTTATGGTTCTTTAGTAAAATTTGACAATTATTTTAATCAAATTTATTAATTTTTCTTGATATTAATTTCGTGTATTGTATTGTGTTATTAGATATATTACAATTCATGGTTACATGTATTATCACCCAAAACACATATAGCTTCCTTGACTTTGGAATACGTATCCATTTAGCAAATCATTATCTGATTGGATAGGGTTGGGAATTGATCTCCTTATAGCCTAATTTTTATGTTTATGTTGCTTCTCTTCAAATTTATTTTTGAAAAACTTTTTAATTTTCTCTTTTACTTTCTTAACTTCTTCAACCTAGAACTCTTCTATGAATGCCACTTTTATTTTATTTTTAATCCTTTTGAAATTTTTTTAATAAATAATAATAAAATTAATAGAAACACTTAAAGAATATTTCAATCCTATTATAACAAAAATACCAATAAAAAACTTCAAACAAACATGATTGTAGCTAGGGTCATTTGTTGTCCTTGCTTTAAGCTTTAGCTTACAATATTTGTAATCCATCAAAATACAATATCCCCACCACTTAACCTTACACCTAAGGAAAAAAAAAAAAAACATACAAGGATAGTTCAATGAAAATATATCCAGCAATAATGTCTTCAAACATGATGTCAATTCCTTTTAGCAATTTGTTCCGAAAATCTTGTTCTGTTAGTGCCTCTAATAATGTTCTGCACCGCAAAATCAAACAATACAAACTAGACAAGGGTTGTGGTCACCCTTGCCCTTCTGCCTTACAACTTATTTTCAACCTCATATTAAATTTGCCTCTACCCAGCACCAATTCAATAGCTAAGAGTTGGGTAAATGAAAATGAACAGTTTACCCTCTTATATCTAAACATTGCCCATAACCATGTTTTTAGCTCTGCCAATATAAAAATTTATGCGATGTCAACCACACCACCATTAAACACCACATTATTCCTATGCTTCCAAATCTTTCATATAATTAGTAAGTCACACTCATTTCCATACTATATTATCTTTCTTATTATACCATGTAAGGGAAAAGTTCATAAAATGATTAACAACAGTATGATGCCTAACAAAATCTATACCTATCCAGCTATCACACTTGTCCCAAACCTTTGTGCTACTAAGCGCTTAAAGAAAACATGTTGGATTGCTTCTTCTTTAATATTACATAATGAACACAGAGACAAATGTATTATTATCTGTCTCCTAGTCAGGTTATCTCTAGTATGCAGCTTTCCATTGAGAACCCTCCATACATACACATGTGCAGGCCCAGCGGCTGGCCATATAGAGACTGGTCAAACTCTTTAAGTGTCTTGTACCCTCACTCAGTAATATAGTTCTTTATATCACCATCCTCCCATATCCATCCATCTAACATTTCTCTTTTCCACTTGAGAGTAGATATAGTGCTAATAACTATCGTTCTAGTTCCTATTTCTAAACAAAGAGTTCTCTCCTCCAATCTAAAGTTTATTAGAAGTCTATCTAATAAAAACATTATTACCCACATTTCTATTTTATTTTCTAACATTGACTCACGGGCAACTTATGTCGTTCATTATTGTGAATTGAATAAATTGTTTTGTGTATATAATTAGTATTTTATGTTGTATGCATGTAATAATTGATTTGAAAGTGTATATTATCTTATTTTATGTTTTTTTATTCTTGAACCCATACTTTATGGCAACTTGGTAAAATTTTGATAACTATTTTAATCAATTTATTAATTTTTAGAATTAATTTCATGCATTCAGTTATATTAAGATTCATGGTTACATGTATTATTACATATATTAATTATATTTTATTATTAATTAAATTTAACTATCTAGGATTTAAGAATTAATCGAATCTAACTATGTGACTACTGGACTGTGCTTGTGGTTTGTAAGGAATATAAAAGTTAAAAATTTCATGTTTTCTAAAGTTGTATAAAATTACGAGAACATATAACTAACCACATTGAATTCAAATAATTATAAAATCTTTTATAACTAGATTTAATTAATCATGATATTTATCTAATATATGTAATTATACATGTAGTTATGAATTAAAATTGTTTAAATAATATTCTGCATGAATAAACATCAAGAAAAATTATTAAATGGACTAAATAATTATCAAATTTCACCCATGTAGCCATTAATAGGATTTGTCTAAGAATAACAAAATTTCAAATAATGATATAATAAATTCTCATTGAGTAACATATGAATGTATTTATGTACTAATTATAGAATGCAACTAATTGACTTCAAGTCTAACAAGATGAGTCCCTATTATATAAACTAATGTTAGAATATATAAAATGTGTCATATATACGTTAACTGTACAGTGAAAACAAGGTAAAGGAGGAGTATTTTTTTTATCACAATTTTTCTTAAATCTATTTCGGTATGAGGAAAATGTCTCTATCCACTCTCTCACATTTTTTTTTTCTTTGTAAATTAATGGATCCAAACCCATCTTATCTCGAAAATATGTTATTTTGTATAATACATCAACTTAACCAATTATCTTAACTTAATTAATCACTAAATCAAATTATCTTATTTTTATTTTGTAGTTATTTAACAATCAGAATCTAAGTTGGTGATTATTTTGGTCATAATTAACAACTATTTTATTTAGTAGCTAAAAATTAGTTTCTAAATAATTTTTCTTTGCTTGTAGTGTAAATTTCAATTTTTTTAATAATTTAGAAAAATATTTTTCTTATAATTTTTGTTAATATGTATAAATTAAGTTTAATCTTAAATTTGATGAAATTTTATTTCAAAGTATTTTGTGTTGTTTTACAAGTGCATACTTGAATGTAGTGAATTGTACTTTCATTTTATGTACTTTGAAAACTAACTATGTGGTTGTAATTTTTCAAATTCAAGATAATAGATGTAATTCATACATATTAAAAATTTACGAAAAATATTTTCTTAAAATGGTGGGGCCTCACCTTCAATTACAAAAGTGATAATCTCATTGCATGAATGATGATGATGAAGTTTGTAACTTATGTAGGTATGAATTAAGATTGGATGAAAGCACATCATGTTAGTGAAGAGTATGAATAGGTAGTTTATGAGTTTTGCAATTTGCTTAAAAGAATGGAAAACATATTAAAGGGGCATACTATTGTCCATGCATTCATAGTCTAAATTAAATGATTTAAAAATATTATATGGGATCACCTGTTTATCTTATTGTCAACAATTTTATAATATAGACATGACATAGAAAAAATATCAAACATATCAATTATGTTGCCAATAGAGAATGTTGATAAAGATAATCATTTAGAAGAGATCGTACGTGATGTTGAAGAAGAACATTTTGGAAGAGAATACATATATGATTCTTTGAAGACTTATTGAAAGCAACGATTGTATTTAAGACAGTAATTTTACAAGATTGTCAAGGATTTTAAGATTATAAAAATTTTAAAGAATTGTTGGAGTTGTAGAAAGAGATGTAAAAGATAATATACTTAATCTTAACTATGAGACTAAAAAGATATAATGTCTAATGTGTATGGAATACAAGAAAATATATACATGACCTAGCAATTATGTATTATTCAAAAATGACCTAAAGCTTTGTTTTAGTTGTATTTCGAAATGAATTTTCCCAAACATGCTTCCCAAAACTACATTCCAAAACTTAAATTGAATTTCCTGAAACAATATTTCGAAATTAATTTTTACAACTCAAAATTCATTCTAAAATGTTAATTCTAAAATTGATTTTTATACTTTCAAATTCACTTCAGAATATCAATTCCAGATCTACTTTTATATTTTCAAAATTCATTCTGGAATACCAATTTTGAAAGCTTACACCATCCGAAAGCGAGACTAATATTTTTAAGATATGATGTAGTGCAAGATAATGAGGGGATGCAGGAATTTGTCAATATTCTTAAATATGAAACCATTAACGTATATTCTACGACATTACAAAAAGGTTAATATTTTGTTTAATTAAATAAAGAAAATTATTTTAAACTATTTGAAAGTTATTAATACCAAATATGTCATTTGAACTGGTTTGACAGACTTAATCATTTAAGGTTTGACTTAACTCCTATTTTTGACTTGATCTCATGTTATTTTAAAAACAACTTATTATTATTATTATTAATAAAAAAAATTTAATTGAGTCTTCTCTCCCATATATTTTTCTTTTCATGAGTTTCTAGGTTAATCTCATTAAAAGACAAGTTAGTCTTATTTTACCAAATTATTATTGAGAAGGACATGAAAAAGTATCTAGAGAAGCGTATTATATTGATAAAACTTTAAAAACAACATAAATATAAACAACTCATTCATTTTTATTTGTACCTGTTTTAATATCATGTCTGGTGTAGGTGTCAGAATCAGTGCTTCATAGGTACCTAATAATAGACTACATCTAACTGTCTGACATAATTTCAATAGATCTTGAATCTGTTGCCCCCATATGACATTTGAATGACTCATTATATTGAAGAAAATACAAAGGGCGCTCATATCTGACTTTAGGGAGGCTATAATCAAGATCTTTGCAAGAAAGAAGAGAAAATCTGAAACAGTTGATTCATCTCTTTGTCTACACAGATTAAATACCATTCAGAATTCTACTTCCTTTACCTACTATTACTAAGAAACTATTACTAAGAAATAGCATAACAAATTTTGATTCTGAACATTTTCATGGTTCTACATTATTTTGCATATATAAAAACTGCCCATTCTTTTCACATGATCTGATAAGTACAGAATGTTTTAATATGATTAAGCATCTTCAGCATCACTCATGCTGACGCAGCTCTCAATATGGAATTCAGCAGAGAAATCAATTTCATCAACAATCCTTCCTCTGCTACATGGAAGTGCACAATTAGTGTACACATATTATAGAGAACAAAGAAGTGTAACTCAAATTGTGACAACACTGTACCTTTCAAGAACAAACTTCCCCTCTTTATACTTTTGGCTTCTCTCATGTGCAGACTCCTGATAGAAAAATGCAATTTTAAGGGTTCAAAAGTAATATAACAGAAAGTTGAAACAAAAGAGTGAAATAATGCAAATAGAGTTCACAAGAGACTTAACCTAAAACATCCATTTAGATATTTTCTATAGCAAAAAGAGGTCACTCATGAAGGAACTAATGACGTGAAAAGGGCTAGAAAGCATGCGCTGATTCAAGAGTATGAATTATTCAGGATGCAGCAAGGAGAATCAATTGCTGATGTGCAGAAAAGATTCACGCAT
>Ga0209489_106668_pt1 | contig 18262 bp, 7 predicted proteins | sample SiratrowhiteBW_FD_187527 | JGI IMG/M metagenome (GOLD analysis project Ga0209489, IMG submission 187527) | Root nodule microbial communities of legume samples collected from California, USA - Siratro white BW (SPAdes) (version 2) | ecosystem: Host-associated > Plants > Roots > Nodule | place: USA...
TATATATGTATATATATATATGTATGTATATACAAAAAAAATAAAATAAAAAAAATAAAAGAATTAAGTCTAAAAAATTACAATGCAAAATTGATTGGAACACAAATCTCTAACAACGGTGTCAAAAACTTGTTAAGATTTATTTTGCTTCCAATGGCAGGTGCAATAGTTACAAATACAATAAGTAATAAACCAAAGTATTTGTGCAATACATGACAATACTAACAATTATAACAAAATTATACTAAAGAATATATCCATAACTTTGATTGTTGTGTGAGAAAGTAAATTTATGCAAAAACATTTTCAGGTATTTTTGTCAAACACTTGGAATGCAGAAAAGGATAAAGATAATTGGAATGAAATTGCTAAGGTTAGACTTCACCAAACTTCACTCTCATGCGTAAAAACATTTACCTTCTTTTCAAACAAATGTCAATGTCAACCTACAAAAATACTAAGCCTTAATCCTTAGGTGAATGAGTCTAACCTTACATATTAACAGTAAATTCCTTGATCAATTAATAAACAAGACTTGCTTTTGCCGTAAGAGTCTTAAAAAAACAAAAGAGATCGACCCTATTCCTAAACACAAGCATTCATTATGTATTTTAATTCAGTTTCACATTACAAATAGTATTTTTTAACCACGTCTAGAGTTACATAAGTGTAGAATTGATCGATGTTCGACAGGTGTAACAAATTGGATACATCATCAAGTGTGGTAATCACCTCACTAGTGAATAAATGGAAAGAATTTATATCATTATATCACCTCTCAATAAAGACAGGTAATAATCCATTATCTATAATCTCTCGTAACTAGTCAAAACAAAACCTCCTAACCTTGATAACTCCAGTGCAACTTCTATATGTTCATCTCGAAGTCCTAACTTATTTATTTTCCTACCATGATACCAACTTCAACTCACGATTCTATAATTGCCAATAAATATTATTTTAGCATTTAAGTTACATAACATACATAACTAAATATATATCACCATAATTGCTTAACACTCCATCTCACAATTGGCGAGTCATTTCTAAGACAGTTTTCTAGAATATTCATTTGAAAACATAATTCCGCATTTGTGTTTCTAAATTTATGTTCCAGAACGGAGCTTCTGAAAAATTATCCTAGAATGATCGTTACATGATGCATTTTGTTTGATACCCCTCCCATATCCTTTCTTCTTGAATTCTCAATCGAGAAGAATTCTAAAAATACTTGTTCGAGAAACTTAAAAAAGATATTACTTAAGTTATGATGACGAACTTTATGACAGAGAACACAACCAGTATTTTCTAGTGGTAATGCAAATACATTACTACACACAATAGTCACAAACCAGCCACTAGTAAACCAAGCAGCATCAAGAACAAAAGATGTATGAGAAGTGGTGAAAGATACTATTTAGGCGAAGCGGTGAAGGAGAAGGGAGAAAAGGTAGGGTTGTAGTGTAAAACCAATAAGGAAATTTTTGTATTTTCGCTTTAACCAATAGGGGTGCAGCTAGGAAATAAGAGGGTGCATGAAGCAAAAGGCACTCTAAGATTATTATATACGACTGTTCGCATTTCATATTGTAAAACCACAAAGCTTAATCCAAACAAAAATGAAATTACAATTTTATTTTACAAATATTACTTGTAATTGCTATTTTTTTTATTATTTATTTAATTTAATTTGTTTACACTAATCAAACTTTGAATCCAATCCTTTAATTTTTTTTTCTTGCAGTTTTATCCAATTAGCAATATTAACAAGCAAATATGAACATGTTTAATTTGCATATAATATAATTTATAAATACGTAATGATAATTTATAAAACTAATCACATTATTGTCAACAAACAAAAAATCATATTATCACATTTTTAAAAATGATAAATTTGATTTCATATTTGTTTAATAAAGAAACTAAATTAAATTAAGTAGTAGTAATAATAATAATAATAATAATAATAATAATAATAATAATAATAATAATAATAATAATAATGGGAAAATATAATTAAGTTAAAAACTTCATTTTGTTGGCCTTTTAATCTCTACCGTTAAATTGATCCAAGGGTCTATGGGTCGAAGACCAAAAAATATTAAGGTACTGTAGAAGACCCGTATGAGAATTTATTGGATATTCGTTGAAGTTGAAATTCTAGAGTGTTCTATATACCCAAATAATTTCATAATGCAACCAAACCAAACCACCGACACTGACGATAGACTAAAAAAAGAAATATATAAAAAATATCAGAAATAGTAAATCAACACGAATAAGAGTGACATCTATTAATATAATAATAATTTTAAAAAGTGAGACTAAATGAAAAATATTTAAAATAGTATAATAAATTGAAAAATCAAAAAAAGTTAAACAAAAATAACTATTAAACTTAAGATTTGACAAAATAGTCCACGTCTTTATTTATTTATTAGAAGATTGAAATATATACAACATTGTTTTTTTAAATTTTTTTTAGAGATTCTTTTAAATTTGTTCAAGATTTGCTAATATAATCAATATCTATCCAATATAACCAATTATATCTTATGGGATATTACTAAACAAAAACAGATATATAATAAAGATATACAATAATCACAATACCTCCCTCAAGTTGGAGTGTGAAGATCTCGAATACCGAACTTGCGAAGTAAAAATAATATTGTTGTTTTCCCAATGTCTTGGTAGCCACAATATTGTTCTCATTGGTCATCTTCTCAGTTGGATGATTATTTTGATCCTTTAGCAATTTCATAAGTGTCTGGAGTTGATCATGGCTCAGCCCAAGAGATTTCGCATTATTCTCATCCAATGTAATTTCTATGGTTCAGCTTCCAGGTATGGCCTGGGCTACATTGACCCGTACAGCACCACGGCCTTCATCTGTCCCTTTTTGTGTTCGCTGCAGCGAGGATTGTGATCCCCTATCACGACCTTCATTCTTTCCGTCAGTGTGCGATCTATCACCCCACCAATCGGAGTATCCAATGAGCGCAAAGCAAGAATTTGTGTCATGCCCACTATGTTTGCAATGGGAGCAAATCATTGTTTTGTGTTTTCCATGCTGCAGCGAGGATTGCGATCCTCTACCACGACCTTCATTCTTTCCGTCAGTGCGCAGTCTATCACCCCACCACTCGGGGTCTCCAATGAGTGCAAAGCAAGAATTTGAGTCATGTCCACTGCGTTTGCAATGGGAGCAAATCATTGTTTTTTCTTTCCCATCCACTCTGCCACGAACAGCAAAAGCCATTACCTCTCCTCTGTCTTATTTTCCACATGTCACGGTGCTCGTCCTTCTTGAATTAGAATCGAGTAAACCTTGTTCAAATTTGGCAACGGATTGTGTGCCAAAATATTAGAACAAACAGTGCCATATACTGTGTCATCTAACCTATGTACCCTTTCTTCTTCTCGTTTCTTGTCAAGAATTGATCCAAGATCACATGTGCATCCTCCGCATTTACAAGTTGGCAGTTGATCATAATTCGCCAATGCATCTCACAACTGTTTAAGTTTTCCATAGTAATTGACAATGCCCATTTCTTTTTGCCTGCACTCAGCAAGATTTGATTTTATTTGCTGAATTCTTAGTTCATTGACCAATGAAAACCGGTCACGAATATCATTCCATAAGTCCTGTGCGATCTCGACATGTGAGATTGTTGAGCGAAGAGATGATTCAATGGTGTTTCGAATCCAGGACACCAATAAGGAATTAATGGTCCACCAATCTTCAAGATCCATTAAGTCATCCATCGGCTTCTTGATTGAACCATCAATAAAGCCAAATTTCTTACTGAACGAGCCCATTCATCATAATTTTCGCCCTTCAATTGTACTTGCGTAATCAAGAGACTATGATTGTCAAGAGTGGTTATGTCGTAAGGTGAGATAGTTTTCCATTGATGGTTGTCATCATTTGGTTCTTCCGCCATGATTCAATATGTTGGGTATATATGAATATCGCTCTGATACCATGACAAAATATTCACATCTTTATTTCTTAGAAGATTAAAATATATACAACAGTGTTTTCCTAAACTTTTTCCTACATATTCCTTCAAATCCGTTCAAGATCTGCTAATACAATCAATACCTACCTAACATAATCAATCATATCTCATAAGATATTACTAAATAAAAACAAATATGTAATAAAAATATATAATAATCACAATATGATTTATTAGATGACTTCTATTTTTTATTTTTGTAATTTTTTTATCTAAACACCTTTAACAATTATGTTCTTTATCCATTTTCAGAAAACTACATTCATTTATTTTTAATTAAAATAACCTTTCAGTAAATTTTGTATTAATAACCTAAACATTTAGGTATATGCCCTCTATTTTTTTAGACTTAATTCATCTTTCAACTGTTATCATTGTGGACCTTTTTATTGAGGTCTCTGTTTTTTCAAGTATTTTATGATGAAACATTTAAATCTTTATACTTTTATCATACGTTGTCTAATAAAATATTGATATGTCACCAGAAAATGTTGAAATAATCCAATCATCCACGTTTTTCGCTTGTTTTATAAAACGTTGCTTTCATTTTTTTCTTTTATAACATGTTATTAGTTGCTTAAAATTTGATAGACCGATAAAATAAGTAAAAACTGAAAAGTTGATAAACAGGTTAAAAATAATATAAAATTGACATAACGATAATAACTAGATAACTTTGTAACTAAACTTATTACTATTACTACTATTACTATGATTATTATTATTATTATACTTTTTATTATATCAATTTTGGCTTTTTTCTGAGAAAAAATCCGAAATATGGGTGGTATACTTTGAAAGAAGATGCCGTTAGGACCACGGAGTGAGATACTTATTATTTTTTAAGAAAATAAACAAAAAGACGAAAGTTGTCACAGACATTAAGTGTCCCCGAAAAAAATCCTTTCCTCTTTGAAACCTGATATGGTCGGTTGCTATCAAACACCGCATTAATCAGTGAGACAGTATTTACTGTTTTGTATTTTTTTTTAAATTAATTGTATGTTTTTAGTTTTTTGACATTTTTTATTTCATTTTGTTAGGTTAGATTTTTATTGGATCAACTCTGTTGCTTACATTCTTTTTTTCATTTACAATCACATTTTTTCTTTTTTTTTTATTATGTTTAAATATTTAAAATTAATATTCAATGTGATAAACCGCACATAATACGGCAGTGCATAAATAAAGTGTATTATTTGAAAATGAAAAATATTTTAACTATCTGGGAAAAAGGAAAAAAATTTAATTATATGTATTCAGTTATCCTCTTGACTTTGTTTTCTACATGAACTATTTGTTTTTCTATACATAATGCTATAACTTTTATGGCAATAAACGAGTATTTTTCATTTTGAGTAAATTAATAACGAAGAAATTGGATGAAATAAAATTGAAAACCAAAGGTATAAATAAAACGAAAAATAAATGAGTTAATGTTATGCTTGAGAGACCAAAGTTGTAAAATCTCAATACTTCAAAAAATAAAAATACAATTACAATTTGTATGTGATCAAAAAATACAATTACAATTTGTATGATGATCAAAATATAATAAAATGATACAAAAGTAAAATAAGAATATTTATCAATTTTATTTTCATACGTTTAGTATACATCAAATAAATTTCATACATTTTAAAATAATAATAATAATACTTTTACTGTAAAGAACATTAATAAAATATTATCGGATACATTTGGTAATAATATTTTTTTAATATTTGATAATAATAATAATAATAATAATATTATGAGTACTTTTAAACTTATATAATATAATTTAATTTTATAGCTTTTTTTGCTATAATTTTGGAAAAATATGACTAATTTCTCAAAAAAAAATATATAAAAATTTTGTAGAATTTTTTCGTGTATCTTTAAAACAATTATTTTGTAGAAGAAAATGTGTTTCTAATTTATTTACAAATAAATCTTCTAACTCTGTATTTTAAAAAAACAAATATGTAAAATTTTTGAAACACTGCAAGAAATCGTGTATGTGGTGATATTTTTTTTGTTTACAACGTTATTTACATTGCCACTTTATATGTGTTTGGTGGTTCTATGTATCGTCATAGATTTGAGCACCACAAAATATAAAATGGTATTTTTGTGTGAACCGCTGCAACATCCACCATATAACAACTTTTATAAAGCCACATTTTTTTCAAGTAAGTAATGTTAATTGAAATTGTCATAAGGATTTGTCAATAAAAACAATTATGACAATTTCAATTAATTGGATATTGTAATATGACATTTGTTATGACCATTATTAAATATAGAACACTATGGGAAGTTTGTACCAACCAACATCCATATAACAAACTGAAAGAGATATTTATTTCCAGATAAAAAGTATGCTAAGTCAGTACCAACCAAAATATGTATTTATATCCATATAACAACATAAATTAAGCAATTATAGATTGAATATTTATAACAGAAAGAAGAAACTACATGTGCATGCTTTAAGTTTATCAGAAAGCAAGTGACTAGAGCATAATGCATATTTCATAACAAACAGAAGCACTGGTAGTGTCATATTAAAAACAAACAGAAGCAACTACATGTACATGCTTTAAGTTTATTAGGAAACAAATGACTAGAGCAAAATGCATATTTAATAGCAAACAGAAGCACTAGTAGTGTCATATTGATAACAAACAGAAGCAATGTGCATGCTTTAGGTTTATCATAAAACACATGACTAGAGCATAATGCATATTTCATAAGACAGAAACACCACCAGTAACATATTTATCACAGACAAAAATAACTACATGTGCATGCTTTCAATTTATCACAAAACAAATGACTAAAGCATAATGCATATTTCATAAGACAAAAGCACCACCAGCGACATATTTATAGTAGACAAAAATAATTACATGTGCATGCTTTCAGTTTATCACAAAACAGATGACTAAAGCATAAATGCATATTCATTCCTCTTTTTTGTTGTGTATATCAGGTGCAAGGATATTTACTCTTACCTTCCAATATTTTCAACTAACAAAACAAATCAACTTAGGACAAAATTAGAACAATTCCTTTTTTAGGCTAGAACCAGTATATATTACAATGGCTACATGAAACTAAGCCCCAATTTTAACATTAAGTTGACACACATAAAACTAAGCAACTCAAAAAATCAAAAACCTAGAACACTTAGAAAATCACCACCAATTTTACTTTCAACAACATTCACAATAAAAATTACAAATACATATAAAAATACAAGAAATCCTGATACTCTATAACATAAAGAATCAGGGCAAAAATTTACAAGTATAAAGATCACTTTACATACCTCAGGTGTTAGATGAAGTGTCATAGCTAACTTCTTCAACTTGTCACCGAATATATGCAATCAAATGACATAATAGTTAGTGCTAATATGAAGTCGAAACAAAGCATATTAGGACTTTCAAACAAAATGGAAAATGAAAACTGGTAAACATCAAAACACAAATCTCTTACCTATCTTTGTCAGTGAGGGCAACAAATGCTCCAATCGAAGGTCACCTATTTTTGAATACACTCAAATCAGTTAGGGTTTCAATCAAATGCTCCAATTGAGAGTGAATCAAAACCAAAGACAGAAATTTTTAGGGTAACATGATAGGGTTCACTAGTTAGACTTCAAAATATAGGATTTCACGATACAAATATGGGAATGAGTGTGTTTGGAGTATTAGGGTTCGAAACGAGGCAAATTTGAAAATCAAAGGTTGGGAATGAAAATGGATTCAAAATGAAATGGACTGGGAATGAAAGGTGTGTAGAGGGAAAATTGTGTTTTCAATATGAAATGAGTTTTCAGTACGGCGAGAGTGTTTGGAAGTTAGTGTCGAGAGTGTTTTTGGTGTGGTGGGAAAAACGTGCAAAACGAAAACATGGAGGGAATGAAAACTGCATGATGAAAAAAAGCGGTTCCCTTTACTAAGCGACAGTTGTAAACGTCATTTTTTGAATTCAAAATGTAGCAGTCATTAAAGTGTCGACCAATATAGCATAATATGACACCTTTTTAGAATTGCGGTACTAAAATCATCACCACATACACAATTTTTGGTAGTGAAATAAAAGTAAGCTAGTATAGATACAAAAAGTATTGTAATGCCATAATTTAAAAAAAAAGTATAATTAATATTAGAGTCAAATAAACGAATCTCTATTAAATTGAATATGTAGTGATATGTTTGGTTTGTGAATGAGGCATCTTGGAAACAAGTTAGGACTTCTCAAACTTTTTTTAAATATTTTAAAGTAATTCCTTGAAAACTAAAGAATTAAATGAAGTTAATTCTTTTATGTCTAGTTATTTGAATTTATTTGAATAGGTTGATCTTATTTGAGGTTGATAATTGGAGTTAACATTATTCGCTTAGAATTTTGGTAAATTTACAAGATTTTTAGTATTGTATGATTAGGAATCCAAAGGTGATAATGTTGCAATTTGAAGTTTGAAGTAGCTAATTTTAAGCTAGAAACAATTTATTGACGTTATGACATGTGAAACATGTGTATATTGGTGTTTGATTTGTGTTGGAATGGTTGAGAACTATTTAGGTTGATTTTATTGCATGATAGTTTCTATTTGGATTGCTACATAATTTTGTTTCTGGTGGCTCAAGAAAGTGATTATCGCTCAACCAAAAATAGTAATTGTCCTTTGATGTTTTCTCGCTCGATGTATAATTCCCACTCAAGCTAGATTCTAACAAAAATTGATTTTCTCTTTTTTGTTGTTAAATTTTGATAAAAAAATATTGGATCGTTCAAGTGACTTTTATGAGATGAAATCAATATGTTTTAAAGTTGATAAGTATTGCACATATGTGTATATAAGTTAAAGTTTTAAAGAGATTATCTGATTAATGATGTGAAGATGTATATAAAGATTTAAAATGATGTATTTAATTGAATTGATACATGGTATGTTGGATTTGGCTGTTTAAGTCTCATGCTTAAGATAGTATGTTGACTCAATTAGTTTACTGTATGTATTAAGTACAAACATAACAAAAATATCAGAACTTAAATAAGTGTTTAAATGATGTAGATTAATACCTTGGATGATGAGAAACTAGATAAGAGTTTTATTGTACACTTGGAACACATGCATATGTGCCTAGATAATGAATGCCTTAAACTTATCCTAATATATATGAAGGTGAGGTTTGCATACCAGTGGTGCTTAAAATGGATCAAGTATTAATATATTATAAAAAATAATTAATGAGTTTCTTCAAAGACATCAATTGATATTTGTTATTGAATATCATTTATACATAGATCCATGTGTTGATCTATGGTTAATAAAATGAATAAGATTTTAACTTATGGAATTATTTATAATCATATTCATATGACTCAATTATAATTTGATTTATATATTATTATATGTACTTCAATAGCTTACTCTTTGTTTATTATGTATGCAGAAATTTTGTTTTAATTGTATATGGTATAATGTCCAGGTCTAGGTTTGGGATCTAAACCTATAAGAGATTAGGATGCTATATCTCATTACATTTTGGATGAATGTATTGATGTTTTGTAATTGTTGAAATATTTTTAAATTTATAAATCTTTTGTTAAGTAATACTACATCATATTATATTAAGATTGTAATTATATGGAGTGTGTGTTACAAAAGTATTCATTTTCAAGTTACTAATAATATAAAATGTAGTTGGATGACAACAATAGTAATAATATTGTGGTAGTGATTATCATAATAATAATAATAATAGTAATAATATATTATTATAATTATTTTAACGTTAATAATAATAACAATGATAAAGTAATCACAAACTTTTAGTTATAATAATAACAATACTTACAGTAATAAAAAAGTGATGAAAGGAAAAAAGAAACATCATATAGTATAAACAAACTATATTTCATTAATCAATTATTTTGATAAAAGACATATAATATTTATCTAATTAATCCTAAGTTAATTCATTACAAAATTAAATTGAAGGTCTTATATTACTTAAAAATATATATGACTATGAATTCAAAACACAGTAACATGTAACGTTATTTATATACAATTTTGAAAAAAGCTATGGCTAACCTTAGGTCAATTCCAAGTTTTAAATTAATCTAAAGCATCGCTTCACTCTTATCTAGTATAAAAAACAGTGTCACAATAGTAACAAGTTACATTTTTAAATATCTTGAGTTCTAAAAGAATTAATTGTTAAAAATAATTTTTCTTTCAACAAATTTTTACAACTTGCTTACATTGATATACCAAGTAATAAATATAGTTGTTTCTTAAAGTATTTTGTACAATGCAAAACAATTTAAACGATTATAATAAATCTAGAATCAACAAATAATTCATAATTAAATGTTATGCAAAATTCAAACAAGTAAATACTTTTAGGATTTTATATCAAAACTTAGAATATAGGAAAAGGGTAAGAGATTAATAGAATAAAATTGTCAGGGTTAGATTTCACCAAAATCTCATTCTTAAGTATGAAAACAATTTTCTTCATTTCAATCAATTATCAATGTCAACCCACACAATAATACTCAATCCTAATTCCTCAGCAAACGAATATAAGTTTATTTATTAACCGTTAGTTCCTTGATCAATTATATAAATGATCTTGGTTGTAGGGTCTCAAGACAACAAATGTATCACACTCTATTCCTAAACATGAGCTTTCATTTGGTAAATTAATTCAGATCTAGATTGCAAGATACATTTTTCAATACTCTCAAGAATAAATAATCAAGTTATGAATCAAGAGAATTAAAATACTGATATACTGAAGGAAAATCATTTATGATAAGACATAAATAAAACCAAACTGATTACATCTAACCCCAACAATTATGGGTTTAGCTCCCTATACCCATGAGAAGACCAAAGATCCAATAAGAATAACGGAAGAGGGTTGATTAAATCTAGAAACCCTAAGTTGTCTCCAAGTCTGACTTTTATTATCTATGACTGAAGATGAAAACCCTAATGCGAAATGTTTTTTAAATAGAATATATTTTTGGATGTTCATGCCCAACTCAACAAAGTGGCACCAAGGATAGTTGGATTTTATTGCAATTTCCAACATTTTGGCCCAACTTTCAGCATCTTAAGGCCAACTTAGAAAAGTAGCACCCGACTCAACTTTTAGCATCAACATTCCAATTTTTCTATTATTTAGTCTTCAAGAATTTCAATCTTTTTTAATCGCATAAGCAATCGAGTCCCCTACGATCACCCTCTGATTCTAAGTCTGATTTTGTGCTTGGTTTGCTTTTGCCATCTTTACTTCCTAAAAAAAGAGAAAATGGTGATTAACAACTTGTTGAATAGGATTTCCTTGTCTTCTCTTATCAAGCAAATTCTTCATGTAGTTCTTTCGATCTCTAGATCTACAAATAGTAGCTCTAAAGAAATTGTCTTCCTAGTACAGATAGACCTTTATATACAAAAGAACACAAAACCTCAAAGCCACTAGTTAGAATAAATAATTAACTACAAATTAAAAGAAAATTTAAAAATAAAATGAATTTGAAAGAATTATAAAAGCACAATTGTTATATATCGAAACATAAATCCCTGACAACGACGCCAAAATCTTATTAGCCTAAGTTTGCTAATGATGGCAAGTGCACTAGTCAGAATGTAACAAGTAATAAAATTATCATTATTCTCAAAGCATTTGTACAATATAAGATAATAAATACAATTATAATAAATTCATATTTAAGAACAATTCAATAATTTAATGTGTTGTGTATAAATTTAAAAACAATTAAAAGAATCATTTATATTTTTATCAACAATTCAATGCAGAAAAATGATTAATAATAATATGATGAACTTGTCAGGGTTAAATTTCAATAATATTCACTCTCATGTACTAAAATGTTTACTTTCTTTCCTATCATTAATCAATGTCAACCCACAAAATTATTCACCCCCAATTCCTGCATATGAGCCTAAGATTATCTATTATCTGTCAATTCCTTGACCAATTATATAAATGAATCTTTCATTCTTACAAGGATCTTAAGACAACGATTGAATCTCACTCTATTCTTATACAAAGTCTTCATTTGGTAATTTAATTCGGATTTAGAAGCAAGAAATATTTTCTAATGTCAAGAATTAATAATCGAGTTATGAATGAACATAACAAGCACTGTGTATAGAATTAAAATATTGATATAATGAAAGAAAAGACATAAATATTAAACCAAAAACAATTACAAAAGAGTTCAGAAAATTTTAACCTAAAAATACTAAACCTTGCAAAAGTGCAGTGGACACTAGTAGAAAAAAACTACATCGGTTTTGGAGGACATTCTACATCAGTTCCAAAATAAGTATGTATTTTTTCTACTAGTTGGAATATGAAGAAGACTCCAAGAGAAATCCTAAGACTGTCTTCCAAGAGTGAATTTTAATTTCCTATAGCTTAAATAAACTCTGAATTTCGACGCTCGTGCTCGGCCCAGGTCAAGTGTGTCAAGCGTCACTGGATTTTGTTGAAGATCCATTTTCTGAAGCCCAACATGAGTTGGGCCTATGTAATATGCTTTAGGTGCATTTCTCTGACCTTGCTCGCAGATTTTCTTGTGCCAGGTTCAGGTTTGTTGAGCCGAACTTAGTTTCTTCTGCTCAAATTTTACTCTTTTCTCTCACTCCTTCAAGGCTTCAATCATTGTTCTTCTAATCCAATGCTTTTTCTACTCAAATTCAATCAAAATACCAGAAATTAACAATCAAATCCTTTTCTTGACTCTAACAATACACTATAAGAAAAAGCTTTATTTTCCACAGATAATTACCCACAGACTTTTCTCTGTATGTAAGTTAAATTTATATGTTGAAAATTCGGCGGGTAATATTACTACACTTAAAAAGAGAAGGAAAGTAAAAAAGAGATACATTACCTATGAATGTTAAGTGGCGAGAAAAATGATACAGTGGATAACATGTATAATCTATAGGTAAATGAAAAAAATTAAAAATAAAGAGAAATTCCCTCCACATAAACATACTCTCTCATTCTCTCCAACGAAACATCTAATTCCCCCCTCTACGGCCTCTCTCACCCTCACCATTCGCCTTTTCTTCTCTGCCGCTAACCCAAACAAGATTGTCATTCGATACAGTCAGTCTAACTTCACTGTCATGTACTGCGGCATCCCCCTCAACAAAGTCACTGTCCCTAGCTTCTTCCAACAACCCCACAACATCCATCAAGTCATCGCCACCATTGTCGTCGATCATGTCAATCTCCTTCAGGTCGACATCACCAACTTGATTCATGATGCCTCCTTCAATGACCGCGTGGAACTCTGTGTCCTGGGTGATATTGCCGCCAAGATTCGCGTCATGAACTTTTGTTCCCTTGGTGTTCAAGTAACACACTCGCTTCCTTCTTCGATTTCCCTCTTTCCCAATTCAGGTTATCTCACATTTTCGCTCTTGCTCACAGATTAATTAAACCCTCATTTTCTTCACATCATTTTCTTCACAGATGTTGTCACGCTAATCACTCATGTCCTTCTATTTCATTTAAACACCTAAACAAACTTAAAGATTTAATTCTCTTGAACAAAATCTCAAAATTTCTAAATTTCAAAACCGAAATTACAAACTAAATTCAAAATTTCTTCCACAAATCACCAATTTCTGGTTTCAATTTGTGAAATCAAAAAGTCTTATTTGAAATCATTAACAACCCAATTCTTCAATCCCGACTTCGAAAATCAAACTTGAAAAATTTAGTCCATAATTCTATAAAAGAAGTACTATTGAAACTTTGTCACCTAGAACTTCATATTATAGCTTCGAAAATCAAACTTGAAAAATTTAGTCAATAATTCTATAAAAAAAGTACTATTGAAACTTTGTCATTTAGAGCTTCAGATTATAGTCATGACAATTAATTAATTTTAAGTATGAAGAGAATTAATTTTTGTCGTAAAATAAATCAATGATATATAAATCAATTATATCATTTACATTAATCAATAAAGGAAATACTCTTGAAATGCTTTTTAAAATGCTTATTCACTTCATATTTTATCAAAAATTTCATCATGTGAAATGCCAGAACAATATAAATTAAATATAGCTTTATAAGAAAATTGACAATGTATTATCCTATTTTTCTCTTCATTACACCGTCTCAAATCATTTACATTTTTATTTATACATGATCTTAGAAATTCACTTCGAAAACAATCAAACAATTGATTTTCCCATTTAAATCACTCCATTCAACTCGATTTCATTCGCACACATAATGATGCCCTCAATAAGGATTCATCTCTTTGGCAAGAGTTTTAATACAATATAGGGTATTTAACTACAAAAGTATATTCTCCCAACCAAACATCATTCCGAAAATAAATTTTAACACCTTTCCCAATTTTATAGTTCACACCAAATTATCAAACCATTTAATTTAATTTATAGCTCTCAACATTTAGACAGATCTTCACTTTTGCTAAAAGAGCTTCATTAAAATGGAAAATATTTGTTACCCCAAACACCCTGTTACCAACTCTTTAGACACATTTTCTGTTTCCCTCTCCACCCGTTTTACAAAATTTCATTTGAATGTTAACCATAACTCTCTATCCACACTTTTTGTAACTTGGATGGAATTAGTTAGAAACAATCTGACTGACAAATTTAGACACCAAAACGACCAAACAATTTATTAAAAGTAAAAGCCCAAAATAAATGTGGAAACATATCAAAGTAGTTATGTTAACCATGAAACCCAAAAAACCCAAACCTTAGAACTAATTTTAAAGAGTTGACAATATTTTATTTCCTGGGTGTTTTCACTCTCAATAATTGCATTATTTTCTCCATCAAATGCATGTCTTATACTATTTTTTTTCTCTTGGCTTATAATTGTGTGTTGTCTTTGACTAACTTGTACAAAATGGAAACCACCAAAAGTGTACAAATAACACATCACATGACCATCATGAAAGGTTTGGCTTCTCTTTCTAGGCTATTGAGTAAATGCAAACTCAGTGTGCGTTTAGTCAACCGTCACAAGAGGTACCTAAAATAGTTATAAAAATTTGCCCAAAAAATAAAAATAAAAGATAAAAAGTGAGTCTTACATTGGGCGCACGTGTGAGAATATTTGGTTGCTGACCATGCACGTAGGAAGTAAAATGAGTTGCCACCAATCCAATAGGTTTCAGTAATGGATTGAGACTCCACATTTACAATTTAAAAATCTTGATATCAATCTCTGAAAACTTGTAACCTTTTCATGAAGTAGATTAATTTATTTGAATAGTTTATCTTCATTCCAGATCATATTTTATAAATTGTTTAATTAAGATTTAAGTATATCATAAATAAAAATTATTTTTATTTAAATTTTTTGTTACAAAATTTCATTTTGTTTAAAATAGATTTTATATTTTTTTAAGTAACTTGTGGAATGACTGTATGTGATTGTTGTTTTTATCTTGTTATGTCTAACTTATCCATATACATATATATTTAACTTGTCGGTCAGAGAGAAAAAGAATAAACCAAAAAAGTTTGAAAAGGAAAAGAATAAGTTAATTGATGAATGGAAGATGAGATAATAAAAGTAAAATAACATTATTTCATTAAAGACAAGATCAAACAGAAATTACTTTGATAAAAAAAAACTTTAAATACTTAATAGGATAAAAATATTTTACTAGGACTTAATTAAAAATATCTAAATATATAAGATAATTAAAATTTAATTAAACATTTATAACTAGTTAAAAAACAAATTTAAGATAATTAAAAGTTAATTAAACATTTACAAATTTGTGCGTTGATCTTTATAACATTTAATTACGTTGATATACTATAAATTTTAATATTTTGAATCATAAAAATAAAAAAAAATGTTTTTTATTCTAAAAATATTTTTAAAATAATTGAACAAAAATTTATGAAAATATAAATTTTCTAAAAAAATTTCACTAAAACAAAATAAAAAATCTTAAAAGAGCATAACAAAATGAAACTCACACGACAAAAAATTAAGAAGTGGCTTTGTAATGAAATTATCTAAATAAAAATATGTAGGAAAAAAAAAGTTTTGACGTGGATAGCATTTGATTGGGTGAGGGTCTAAGGTGCAACGTGGCAACGAGAAAATTAAGAAAAGTTTTGAAGGTTAGGTGATTGATTTGGACATCACGGGTAACTTCACCGCCCACCAGATACTTCAACTTCACCCTCTCTTTTAAAATACCAGCCCCAACTTTCACTCTTATTAATGTTTTCTTATATTATTATTTCCCTAAAAAAACACCATTTCATGTTCACATATTTTTTAAACAAAATAGATACAACTAATTAAATAATAATGGATTGTTTGAAAAATGTTATAAAAGTAGATAATAACCACATGTAATTTACCATAATTTTTAATCAAAAAGTATTTTCAAAATTTAATGCATAAATCATCTCTACAAAAGTTATATTAATTAACCCTTCATTCATATAAAACCAATTCGGTGTAATAACTATGAATAATTTGATTAATTATTTTTTTAATAAAATTTAACATGAATAATTATGATTTAATTGAAAAATTTTAAATTTAGATGTAATAATTAATGTCAGTTACTAAATGTATTTTTCTTTTCATAATTAATATCTCTTTTCAATATAATTTTTTTATTTGTTAATTATAAAGTGAATTTGAGTTAGGTCAAGAGTAACACTACAGAAATATTGTTCATTTTAGAGTAAAATAAATTTAAATTATTCTTTAAGTAATTTAATTTTATTGTTATGGGTGTTGTTGTTATTATTATATATGATGTTGCTTTTTCATATAATTTTGAAAAAGTAAAAAAAAAATAGCTTTAACTAAAAACAGTAAATAAAAATAAATTTGAATAAGAAATAGTTTTCTCCTTTTTTATTTGTTTTTACTTTTTCTTCAATGAAATAAAAATGAATTTATTATTTCTTTATATATTCTTTCGTTTGTTTTAAATATACCATTAAAAATTTAAGTTCATTAAGATGTCAAATAAAATAATAGCTTAAAAATAAACTTCTGAGTTAGTTGTTAACTACATATTTCTTAGGAGATTCATTAACTGGATGTTAAAATTTAATCTAAAAGTAAGCATGAAAAAGATATATTGAACGAGATAAAAATTGAAGACACTTTCCTGGAAGAAAACAAATCTTATAAACTTTTATTGAATAATAACTCGTAAATATGTTTTCAAAATAGTTATCTAGCAACTAAGAAATAAAGGAGATAAGTGGCGTCTTGAAGTAAATTGAATGAAAAATAAGACTTCAACGTAGAAATTACATTTCTTCTCTAACAAACCATGAACTCAAAAGCTATAAATCTATGTTAAGTGAACATAGAAATAAAATATTATGATTTTTTATTTTTATACAGGTGGCCGATTTATTGACTTATCTGAACTAATTTCCTATTCAGAATATAGATCAATCATTAAATTATTAATTAGGTGATCACTTAGAGAATATAGATAAATCATTAAATTGCTGATTAGATTATCACTTAGATTGTTTGTTAAGCTACTTTTTTGTTATGATTTAGACAAGATGCAAGACATTATCCAAATAAGCTTGAATCCAGGGAAGTATTAACGATAATTGACCGAAATTACTTTTAATTTAGTGAAACTTCCTTCTATAAATTTACTTGGAATCAAAGTTTTGAACTAAGTAATGTCTATCCATAAGAAGATATTGTTATTAATCGTATTCAAACCTATAAAAGTTTCTTCCATCAAACTTTAGTAAAAAAATTACAAATTAAATATTTCTTAGCTTAAACTTTCTCATTAGCTTGTAATTAGATCAATTTAAAGAAAATAGAATATTATGTTTAATAACTTTCAATGGTACTCGACGGCTATAAAGCAGTGTGAATCAATATCTTATAATTGCAGCCACATAGCTTTTGCTTGTAAACATAATTAAATTATTAATCTGTCAAAAAAATAATAATTAAAGTTATAAACAGAACCAATATAATAACGAAAGCAGTCGTGTTTTTCGCTTAATGCATGCATATGAATGAATACGTGTGTCCTTAGTTATTATGTTGCTTATTTGCAAAAGGAAGGAACCTAATCCCTTTAGCTAATATATATATATATATATATATATATATATATATATATATATATATATATATATATATATATATATGTATGTATATACA
>Ga0209489_106671_pt1 | contig 18254 bp, 7 predicted proteins | sample SiratrowhiteBW_FD_187527 | JGI IMG/M metagenome (GOLD analysis project Ga0209489, IMG submission 187527) | Root nodule microbial communities of legume samples collected from California, USA - Siratro white BW (SPAdes) (version 2) | ecosystem: Host-associated > Plants > Roots > Nodule | place: USA...
TTTTATATATATTTTTTATCATATATATATATATATATATATATATATATATATATATATATATTATTACAAGAAATGAAAAGATCAAGATAAGATAGGATGCAATGTATAAAAAAAATATATATTTTATTTCAATAAAATTGAAAAAGAATAAAAACAAATATTATTTAAAGATATATGTTTAAAGGATTTATTTAAATCGAACTATAATTGACTATAAAAATTAAAAACAAATGACTATAATGTTAAATCTGTTACTAATGACAATTTTCAATTGTTAGTTGATCAAATAACTTGAATAGATCATATTTTAGTCATCTTTTAATATGAAAACTCTAGTAATAAAAGGTTAAATAATAATTAAGAAAAATTATATCTTAATAATTAAGGAAAGAATTTATGAGAAAGACACAAGTTGTTGATCAAATGTTTTATCAAATGAGAAATTATGTAAAGAGAAGTCTGTCTAGAAAATAATCAAGTATTATCAAATTAAAATAACTTTCAATTGAATCAAATTATGTAATTTGATGAACCAAATAAAGATTAAAATATGTTACTTTAATTAATCTTATTCTATATTTTTTTTTAAATTTTGTAAAGGAGACTAAATTACCAAAGGGATGTAAGATCCATAAAGTGTGGAAATATGTCACTAAATGAAAGCTTGAAGATGAAATTGATTAAAAATGTATTTCTTCTAGTGCACCACATTATCTCCAAATTCAATCTACAACTAACTCTCGTTTGTAAAGAATATTCATGAGCAAATTTTCAAAGGTGAAACTCAAGTAAGTCTAATTAACCTAATGAACATTAGAAGATACAATAGTTTAATATTGATGAATATTTGAATCAGTTTAGGTAATTAAAAGTTATAGAAGATTTTTAATTGATATGGTAGTAGCAAGATTAAAATTTTTTATAAGAAAAAAACTAGTGAATGAACCGCAAAGACATAGCACAACTAGTTGACAAGATTTGATGTATTGAACAAATAAAATTTAAAAGAGAAAAGGTACGAAAGTTTGATAAACCAATAACAAAATATTAAATTACATTTGTATAAACCTAGTGAGTAACAAAGAGTCATGCAAAATGAACGAGGAAACATATTACTATATAAGGGCAATTTACATAATTAAAAAATGGTTTATCCTATGTTTGTAAGGAGAAATTAAAGATTAGATTACAAATTGAACTTGTAGTTTTTATGTAACTAAGGTCGATAAAATTTTCGATAATTTTTTAAAAGATAAGCAAATTAAGTTAAATGATGATTATAAACTTCCTTTTCATGAAACTAATCTTTAAGTTGTAGAACTTTTCTAAATGTAGTGCATGAGAACATGAATTCAATTCAATGATTTATTTCAGAAGATTAAAGCCAGTTCAAAAATTTGCATAATTAAAGACAATGTACATACTATCGAACAGTCAAATCCATTACCTTTAGAGCTACTAACACTAAACTACCAAAAGAATGGAGAGTTCCACATGATCTGTTATTGAACAATATAATTAGACAAATAGAGAAGGGAGTTTCTATTTGAAATAATCTTAATTATTTCTGTGAAAATATGGCTTTTTATCTCACAAATTGAACCTAAATCGGTTTATTAGGCTTGGCATGATGAAAATTAGACTATTGTCATGCATGATAAGTTAAATCAGTTCACTAGAAATAATGTATGGATTATGGTTCCTAGAACTAAAGAAATGAATATAATAGGAACTAATTGGTTTATAGAAATAGGATGGATGAACAGTGAATAATTGTTAGGAATAAAGCTAGGCTAGTATCAAAAGGGTACAATCAAGAGGAAGGAATTGATCATGATGAGACTTATGCCCCTATTGCTAGGTTAGAAGTTGTTAGATTACTTCTTGAATATGCTTGTATGCGTGGATTTAAACTATTTCAGATGAATGTCAAAAGTGCATTCTTGAATGGTTTTATAAATGAAGAAGTATATGTAACACAACCTCTTGGTTTTAAAGATCATAAATTTTCAGGACATGTGTATAAACTAAAGAAGGCATTGTATGGATTAAAATAAGCTCTAAGACAATGGTATGTGAGACTTAACAACTTTCTCTTATCTCAAAATTATGAAAGAGGAAAAGTTGACAAGACTCTTTTCATTAAAAGAGCTAGTACTGATATTATTTTGGTACAAGTATATGTTTGATGAGATAATTTTGGGTTTTACTAATGAAAAACTATGCCAAGAGTTTGTATCAGAAATGTAGGGTGAATTTAAGATGTCAATGAAGGGAGAGCTTAACTTCTTCCTAGGATTGCAGGTCAAATAGTTAACGATAGAATACTCCTAAACTTCGCAATCACACTTATTTCAACAAGCTCTTATCTTATCTTGTTGACGAGTTGCAGTAGATAGACTAAGTATAGAGGTTCAATTGGATCGTTGTTATATTTAGTTACAAGTAGACCTGACATTATGTTTAGTGTTTGTATGTATACCAAATTTCAAGAAAATCCAAAAGAATCACACTTTAATGCAACTAAAAGGATATTGAAATACTTGAAGGGAACAATCAATATTCATTTATAGTATCTGTATAGTTTTCCTATATTTAATTAGATATTCAGATTCTGATTTTTGTAGGATGCAAACTGGATATAACAAGAACAAGTGAAACTTCCCATCTACTTGGATCTAATCTAATCTAATCTCATGGAACAACAAGAAATAAGCATGTGTAGCTTTATCAAATGTTGAGGCTGAATACATTGTAGCCGGAAGCTATTGTGTACAAATTCTATGAGTGAAACAACAATTGAGTGATTATGGTCTCAAATTATCCAAGGTATCAATAATGTGTGATAATACAAGTATAGTTAACTTGAATAAAAATACAGTCCAACATTTTAAAACAAAACACATTAAAATAAGGTATCATTTCATTAAAGATCATACTAATAATGGTAATTGCTATATAAAATTTATTGAAACAACAATCAATTAGTTTATCTTTTCACTAAACCTTCTGGCAAAAATACATATTCAATTTTTTTTATAACTAAACTAGGCATTTTATATTTCTCAAGTATTTCCTAGTTTCAAGGGCACTAATTTTATCAAAAATGGAAATAAATATGCATATTCTAATTAATTAAAGACATATTTCAATTAATTGTTCAAATCTGTATTTAATGAGAATAAATATTTCTTTATTAATCAAATGTATCATTTTCTGCTTAACATGGTGTTAAGTATGGTGTTAAGTATGCAACAAAGTTTAAGGCAAAAGGAAAAGTATATGTTTAGGGGAAATTAATTGATTTTCAAATATATTGCATTAAATTGATTTTATGTTTTCAACCATGAAGATTGTGAGATCTATGTGAACAATTGTGCACAACTACGGGGTAACACCCTGATGGTAGTTAAATAAGGTAATATGCATATTTGATTAACCAAGTTTCCTAATTAAGTGTTGCCATATAAGAATTTATTAAAATCAATTATGCACCTTAATAAACACACACAATAACAAGTTATCATAACTGAACAATCAATTGAGTACAACTAAAAAGCATTTTAACATTCCAAGATTGCTTTATAATTGCTACAAATATCGCATCATAAACCCTACCATTCATACGTTCCATCGTCATTTTACATTGTGCAATACATTAGAGTATTCCTTCTATAGTTAGAATCAATCACACCAAAATGTCTACTTCAACCACGCCAAGAAATGTGTTAGGCCTACTAGAACCGCTAGAAGACATCCACATGAAGAGTCACCTTCTGATAATGGTCATTTGAAGAAATGGTTTTCTAAAAGTCAAGAATAAATGAAAGTCTTCCTGCATGAAATGAGCAAAGGGATCAATAGTTCCAAGTTCTTGAAGTTCTTATGGCTGAAAGAACATAAATTGAATGATGTTAGAAAGATGATGAAACATCAAACTGGAAAGATTTTAGAAATGGCAGGTCATATTTTAACCTAACCTTGTTAGAGTTTTCTTCACAAACTTGACTTTTGAAGGAGAGACCATGGTCTCATGTAAAAGCAGTAGATATGGAGATAAATCCTTCTGTCTGGATTGTTATCATTGGACTCAAATACATTGGTTCAAGGGTAGGAAAAGGAAACACTGGACCTATTGAAAATTACAACATTTCAATAACAACAAAGTCAAACTCTTTAAAACTTGTCTCAAAAATACTCATGCCTCAATGAGAGAATTTAATGTAAGAGGTATGGATATGAATACACGGATACTAGCTTTATTGTGGTCTGGCAATTAACACCAAGATGACATAATCCTGTTGTATTAACTAAAGAAAATCTTATTTTGATGTGTTGCATTATGAATAGGATCAAAGTTCACTAGATTTCTTTGATGAAGCATCATATGATCAAGTCTAAGCAGCTAATAGATTATAGAGTTTCTTATGTAGTGTTGGTTTCAAAGTTTCTTGAGTATTTTGAAGTTGATATGCAGAGAGAGTCATATGAGACTACGAAGTCTCATAATGAAATCACCAATGTTATACTTTACAAGATTGGGCAGACGAAGGTTAATGATGATCACAAAATTTACAAATCAGATGTTGCTGGAGCACTTGGTGAAGCCTCAGATGCTACTGGTCCAAGTGGCATTGCTAGAGACAATAATGCTCTCATCCCATATGTTTCTCTAGTAGACAGAGGAGAACCACTCTCTAACTTGGAAAGAATGATGTTGAACAGATCATTATGAGTTATTTGCAGCCATATACTAGCACTTCGGTGATCAGATCGAAGAAATGCAAACCGGTTAGTTGAACTATGGATGGTATAATTATGATTTTCATACATTCGAATTTCATCTTTGCTTAATGGATTGTAAACAATTAACATTGCTTTTATATTATTTTTCTTTCATATTGTTTAGCCCTCCTTGAGAAATAATATGGTTTGTGTGTGTGCTAGTTGTTGGATTATCTTGGTGGTAATTTGAACATTGCTAGTTGCTGGTTTATCTTAATTGTAATTTGAACACTTTATTTTGATGGTGATGCTTTAATAAGTGGATGTTGTGATGGTGATGTTTTAATCTATATGTTATTGTGTATGTAAATGTATGTATATTTACGCACTTGCGTATGAATAATACTTGTAGGGTTAGATGATAGACTATTTAATGATCTAATGAGTAGCTCACCCATTAACTTAAGGGGATTAAATCTTTCATTGATCTTGGCTCTTATTTATTGTCACTATAAAACATAGAGATATTCAAAATTGTCTTCTTTGAAATTTGAAAGGCAATCCTGAATAAGAAGGAATCAAATTTATTATTGGAATATGTTATATCTGTTGAGGTTTTGATCGCTCTTGACTAGTCTAAATAGAAGTTGTTCCATTTACTAAGAACCATCTTATTTAAAACTTATTATTTTTCTAAACAACCGCATTCAATTACTAATTATTAACTAATGGATGAGTAGCCCAACTGAATATTCCAATATTAGTTATTTAATTTAACCTCCAAGTTGTTGTTCATAATATGAAGTTGATTTTAATAATCTTAACAAATTATTATTATTATTATTATTATTATTATTATTATTATTATTATTATTATTATTATTATTATTATTATTATTATTGTTCCACTGGTAAAGTTACTAGCTCTACATCTCTTATGAAATAGGGTTAATATTTAAATAAAGGGTTAATAGGCTCATACCGCTTGGCCCATCTTCGGATAAAAAGATTATACTTCACACCTCCCTTTTTATAAAGAACAAAACCCAAGCCCAAGAGAGGACACATGATAAATATCTTTTCACCAATGTCTTTTCCTATGATAACTATGGCAAAAATAACAATGTTGACCATATCATTAACTTGCAATCTTGTCTCATTATAAAGATCATTTTCTTGATCAATATTTCTCAAAAACATAATAAGTACATTGACTTTCAACTTAATTCGATGATTTGGTATCCCTAAAACATTTAGTGTTGTTTAAGAATTCATTTGTGAACCATTTACTTTGAATCTCCTAATCTTCATCGGATTGGCAAGGTTTGTTAGAATTGAGATATATTTTTTATTCACCATCTATTAATGATAGGATAAAACTATTAACTTCCTCTACAACTTCAACTATGGGTACATCATAAAAAAATGTCACAGATACCATATTTAACAAAATTTTACGAACGCAAGGTATTTTGTAGTGTATTTTGGACAAAGCCTTGACTTGCAACATGAAGATCAACCTTTGGTATCTCATGGTCCAAATACTATGATCTTTTCTCGTATGTTGAGACATTGCTCTCTATATTCTCAATCAGCCTGGTCATCTCATCATATGTAGTTTTTCTTCGATTTTTGTGATGATAAACGCGTGGTAAGACCTTGATGGGCTCTTCTGTGCCTAATTGCAAGTGCATTCTTTAGATTAGAAAAATAAAAAATAAAATGGTATGTTGTGTTGACCTTCAACTTGCACCACTTAGCTTTTGATGAATGCTTTGAAAATCAGGAATTGTAAGATTTTCTATAATCAAACCACGGCACTACAATATATACAACTCAGATACATACAATTAACATTAATATTAATACAACTCAAATTTGTTTAGATACAATTTTAGTTGTAATTGATAATAGATATTTTGTTAAAGATTAATTAATGTTATAGTTTCTAATAATTGTATGCAATACTTCACATTTGTATTATCAATGTCAGATTAAAGACATTCATTAAATTAAAATAAATCCAACAAATCTACAAAAATGAAAGAAGCAACACATAGTTATTCCTCCTCAAATCATGTTTCATTTTAAACCCAGAAAGATACAATAATAGTGGATGAAAAAAAGAAGAATAGAATAGGATCACAATTTTTTCAACAAAGAAAATAGTATACAAAACAAAAATTAAATGGAAGAAAGCATGTCACAATTTAGATATTATTATAGCACATTCAAAAAACATCAACGAAACAAAAAAAAATTCAAAATACAATCTAGTTAACTATAAAATTTAAATAATTGTTCCTCAAATCATGTTCCGACTACAAAAACAAAGATCACAAACATTATAAAACACCTTGTGTTAATAAATTTAAAATTAGGTACTTTACCCAAAAGTATACGAACTTCAAGTCATGAATATGTTCAGTATCTAGATGTTGCCGCTTTTGATGACTATTCCAAGGAAAAAAAAAGCATCCATAATTGTCGAAGAAGATACCTTAAATACTATAAGAACACAATAGTCTCTGTTAATATGAATAAGTTATATATTTTGCAAAAAAAATATATACAATTAAAGTTTGAAACCTCGGATTTCATCTCAATTTGTTAGTTTGGAATGATACTTCCCAGTGATATAATCTATTTTAACTGTAAAAGATTGATCAATGTTGCAAAATAAATAACACCGTATACATAAACAATAAAGTGCAGTAACAATGAATAAATTGTTCCTCAATTCATGTTCCAACTATGAAAACAAATATTGGAAACATTACAGAACACCTTATGTTAAAAAATTTAAAATTTAGTACTTTAACCAAAGTAGACGAACTTCGAGCCATGAATATGTTCATTGTTTAGATCTTGCCGCTTCTGGTGACTATTCTAAGCAATGAACATCCATAACTATCCAAGAAGACACCTTAAACATTGTAACAACACAATAGTCTTTATTAATATGAATAAGTTATATATTTTCCACAAAATATACAATTAAAGTTTTGAACCTCAAATCCTACCTCAATTTGGAAGTTTTGAATGATACTTACCAGTGGTTTAATCTATTTTAACAGTAAAAGATTGATCAATGTTCCAAATAAATAACACAATATACTAAAACAACAAAGTGCAATAACAATGGATAAATTGTTCCTCAATTCATGTTCCAACTATAGAAACAAAAATTGCAAACATTACTGACTCATCCTGGGCCTCGGGGTGTTGTTAGTAGAAAATGTGTGTAAGTAAAAAGTTTTATGTGTCCATATAAAATGGGTCGTAGATAATATAGGCATAATATTTAGTTGCTTACTCTCTGTTAAGATTATTAGAACTTATGCAGTGAATCAAATATTTCGAGTAATTAATATTCAAATGCTTTAACGAATATTTGTTAAAGAAAGTAGGTAAAATATTGCAATGTTGTTTCTCAATTTGGGTACCAGAATCAATTGTTTTTTTTTTTTTTTTTTTTTGAGAAAGAAGAAGAAATAAATTGAATTGTCCTATCAAGAGGAAAAGGACGAAAACATTATTTGGACTAACCTAGAAAGCGATAAAAAATCTCTGTGGCTAGAACAAATTGACGCTCACTGTGGAGTTAGGTACAAATTTTCCTACCTCCACAAGATATAAGATTAAATTTCACAGAATTATTACCCTTTCGACACCTCATTCTCCCTTGTTGTCTCTATCACTAATGGGTTTCTCCCACCACACCGTTGTTGTTGTAGTCTAAGCTTGAACCCCAAGAAGGAGCAATAGTTATTGGCACAGAGACGAAATTGGAAATTCATGATGGAATCAGAAATAATCTTCTAACTTGCTTCGACGACTATGCTAATGTGTGATATAACATCTAGTAAAAAGAAGGTATCTTCGAGAGGAATCATTGTCAACAGATTGATTCCATTCCCCACAACTTCAAAATAGCATGTATATAAAGGTGTGTCTCCTCAAAACTACGAGGCGTAACCTACTTTAGTTTATAAAGGTGTGCGTCCTCAAAACTACGAGGCATAACCTCATTTAGCTTATAAAGGTGTGCCTCGTCAAAACTACGAGGCACAACCTAATTCAGTTTATAAAGGTGTGCATGCTCAAAACTACGAGACATAACTTAATTCGGTTTATAAAGGTATGTCTCCTCAAAACTATGAGGCATAATCTAATTTGGTTTATAAATGTGTCTCCTCAAAAGTACGAGTCATAACCTAATTTGGTTTATAAAGATGAAGGTTCAGTTTGCTCCAGAACAGGGGTTGAATGGAGCCTACAAACTCGATTCGCAACGGTTAATAAATAAGTGACAATAAAACTTAATTCCAAGGCACACAAGATTTATCTTGGTTCATTCAAACTTGAGCTATATCTAGTTCCCTTAAGCAACTGCATAAGAGCTTTCACTAATCTTTTATTAGAACGAGGATTCTCACATCTAAAGGTTACAACAAGTACACAAACCTCTCCAGGCTATACCAATCTCAATCTCCCCCTAAGATCAAGACCACTCAAGATTGAAATAAACACTCTCAAAAAATAGAACAATGAAAGCTCACAAGGTTTTACTTCACAAGGTGAAGAATTACACAATTTTCTCACATCTCAAGGTTATAACAAGTACACAAACCTCTCCAGGCTATACCAATCTCAATCTTCCCCTAAGATCAAGACCACCCAAGATTGAAATAAACACTCTCAAAAAAGAGAACAATGAAAGTTCACAAGGGTTTACTTCACAAGGTGAAGAATTACACAATTTTCTCACAGCCCAAAACTCTAGATGCTCTCAATAGTATATTTACAATAGCAACTCAAATTCTCTATTTCTCCAATGTATTCTACAGTGCAGTTCTCTTTTTGCTTCTTGTTTTCTCCAACTTGAAATTGTTCCTCTGTATATAGCTTTGCAAAAAGTAGTCGTTAAATGCTTGAAAGGTACATCTTAACCATCTAATAGTGAAACTAGTCGTTGGAAGAACAACTTATATTCTTGATTCTGCATTGAAACTGACTTTATTTACATATAGAAACAATTTAAACAACACAAGATATCTTTAATTTGAAACAATTAATCACGTTTAAATATTCTATAATAATTAAAATAATTTTCATTATAAACAAATTTGAACTTTAAAGCACATGCTATAAATCTGATTTTGATGTTCTAGTGAAAGATAATTTAATTTGATTTATAGATTTAGAAACAAATCAAATAAAAATTGTGTGCAACAAAATCATTTTGAATTGTTTCTGTATTTAGCTATAGCAACACAACGGCCTAATCTTAATTTTAAAAAGTTTCTGCAAATACATATAGGAAAATAAAATACGCTAAATCAAATAATTTTATTATAAGCAAAACTTGATAAAACCATGAAAAAAGATGCAAAGAATGATTTAATCTCAAAATAAAATTGAAAGCATATTTCAAAACATATTTCAAACATTTACTATTTTATATTTATTTATTTCTAACTTTCAATTTCTTTTAATTTTAAGCAAAATTAATATAATGAAATAATAGTAAATAAAAACTTACCTGGTTCAGTAGTTCATCTATACATACTCATCATGCTTAGAGATATGTGAATATTACTATAATAGACACATAAGATCATCAAATATAAAATCATAATTGGAATATTGTTATCATCAAAACTTTATTAGATGATTAGATAATCTAAATGGACTTTTAGACCGTTTAATGATTCAACATAAAGTTATGCCTAATTCGGTTTATAAAGGTATTCCTCCTTAAAACTACGAGGCATAACCTAAATCAGTTTATAAAGGTGCTCCTACTCAAGACTCTGAGTCATAACCTAATTTGGTTTATAAAGGTGTGTCTCCTCAAAACTACAAGGCATAACCTAATTCGGTTTATAAAGGTGTGTCTCCTTAAAATTCCGAGGCATTACCTAATTTAGTTTACAAAGGCACGACTCCTCAAATCTTCGGGGCGTGAGCTAATTCGATTTACAAAGGTATGTCTTCTAAAAAATATGAGGCAATACCTAATTCGGTTTACAAAGGCATGCCTCCTCAAATTTTAGGGCATGACCTAATTCGGTTTACAAAGGTATGCCTCCTCAAAACTCTAAGGCATTACCTAATTCAGTTTATAAAGGCATGCCTTCTCAAATCTCTAAGACATGACCTAATTCGATTTACAAAAGGTATGCCTCCTCAAAACTCCAAGGCATTACCTAATTCGGTTTACAAAGACATCCCTCTTCAAATCTTCAAGGCACGCCTAATTTGGTCTACAAAAACGTACGACTTCAAGAGTTTGAGATATGTTACCAAAACTCTCAACACAAAGTCATAGCTCAAAATAATAATTTAAAAAAATTGAATTACACAATGAAAACCAATAAACTCGAGCCACGTGGAAAGGCACATCTTCATAAGCGTTACATTTGAAACAACTTTAATAGTCATTACGAGAACCGTTATGGGCCTAATAAAGCCTCTTCGCCTATTAGGCTTCAGGTTGGGGGCTTGTGACCCGTCCTAGGTTCAAGGGGTTGTTGTTAGTAGAAAAGACGTGTAAGTAAGAAGTTTTATGTGTCCATACAAAATGAATCATAGATAATACAATCCTAATATGTATTTACTTATTCTTAGTTTCAAAAGGTGGGCCTATCGATTCTACCAGTGATAATAATCTGTTAAGATTGTTATAACCGATACAGTGAACCAAATATTTAAGATAATTAATATTCAAATACTTAAACGAATATTTGTTAAAGAAAATAGGTAAAATACTAGAATGTTGTTTCTTAACTTGGATACTAGAATCAGTTGTTTTCTAAGAAAAACGAAGAAATAAATCGAACAGTCCTATCAAGAGAAAATAGATTGAAAAGTTCTATTTGGACTAGCTTAGAGAGTGATTAAAAATCTCTGTGGCTAGAACAATTACAAAATACATTGTGTTAATAAATTTAAAGTTTAGTACTTTACCCAAAGTAAACGAACTTCAAGTCATGAATATGTTCATTGTTTAGATGTTGCCACTTTTGGTGACTCTTCCAAGCAAAGAACATCCATAATTGTCCAAGAAAACACCTTAAACATTGTAATAACACAATAGTCTTTATTAATATGAATAAGTTATATATTTTACAAAAATATATACGATTAAAGTTTAGAACCTCAAATATTACCTTAGTTTGGATTTAATCTATTTTAACCTTAAAATATTACTCATCAATGTTCTAAATAAATAACACAATCTAGAGAAATAATTAAGTGCAGTATAATAGATAAATTAAAGAAGCAACATATAGTTATTTTTCCTGAAATCATATTGACATTTTAAACCTAAAAAAATACAATAATAGTGGATGAAAAATCTCAAAGTATCACTTAAGAGTGAAAAACAATATAGAAAATAATCACAATTTAAAACAACATCAAACATTATTATAATTATTATATGGTTACTCGAGCTGATGTAGTGCAACACTATGAGAGAAGAGATGAGAGAGGTGACACTGAGAAAGTCTTGACAAGAAAAGGAGAGACGGAGAAATGAAACAGTTGAGCATTAGAGACACTTCACATAGAAATGAGAGAGACAAGAATGAGAGATTGAAATTAAGATTTGATAGATGAGAGAAATATATGAAACAGAAATTCAAAATTGACCAATGAAAATAACGTACCATAATATATACAAAGACACAAAGAAAGCCACAATTTGATGCAAAATACATAACACATATATCTTTCCTTTTAATTTTGGTTTTGGTTTTCTTTTTTGAAAATTTTCAAAATTGTCATGTGTTAAAACTTTTCATTTATGTTTCTCGTATTTGTTATAATTATAGATGTGCATTAGTCGAGTTTAGAAGAAATTATAACTAAGGCAAGATTACGAAAAATATAAAAAAAAAATTCTTGTATTTTAAACTTTTAAGTCATGTAAAAAACGGTGACATCAGATCATACAGTAATATATTAAAAAATGGAAATTTAAAGGTAATAAAATTATCATATTAACAATAACAAGTACTAATTTTAAGTGATTATAATAACATTCTTTAATTAGATATTGGAATTGGACTTTTCAATCAATTGAAAATCTTTCAAACACAACCAATATCTATACAAACTCCTTTTACCTGTAGGAATACATCTTGGATCTTGGATCTGTCGATTGTGTTATGGCCAAAGTCCTACTCAAGGTCACTTGGTGGAATTAGGAGAAGCCGTAGGTATTATTGCGGGTCAATCCATTGGAGAACCGGGCACTCAATTAACATTAAGAACTTTTCATACTGGCGGAGTATTCAGAGGAGGTACTGCAGAACAGGTGCGAGCACCTGCGAATGAAAAAATTAAATTCAATGAGGATTTGGTTCATCCTACACGTACACGTCACGGGGCTTATATTGTGGATAATGAATATTGAAGAGGTAAAGTGAAGTTAGATTTCCATGTTGATGTGATATTTGATAAAAATCTTCATTGATTTCTAGACAATGATTTTTATCCTTAAAAGCTTAAAATATGCAACCATAAAATTAAGAAAAGATAATATTCCTTATTCTGTGAAAGTTAAATAATCAAAAAGAAAAATTATTGTTTGAAAACTTAAAAATGTCATTATACATTCAAAGAAAAAGTTACTTAAATAGAAATAGATATTATGTTGAATATGAAGTTGCAACCTTCAAAATAATGAAAAGTGAATTTTCCATAAACACACAGTAGGTGCTACATAAAAAAATTATTATTAATAATTATCTATATTTTAGATAGGAAATTTAATATAATTTTTAAGAGTAATGGAATATTTTGACTACTATAAACTTCAAAACGTCAAAGAAGCACAGTTTGTTTATTGGTTTTCTACAAGTGAGCTATTCAAATGGTTCACATTTCCTTTATAAATTTTTTTTAAACATTTCTTACATATTTAAGTTTTGAAATGGTTATTTTTTACTTATTCTTTATAGTTTATGAAATATTTTTTGAATTTATTCAAGTTAATTTATTTTATTGACATAACTCAATTACGGTATTTCTTTTCTTGCTAAATCATTTTTAATTTTCGTACCATTTTATTTGATTCCAAGTTCTTAAATTTGATTTATACAGTGCATAAGTTTTATATTTACATTTGTTTCAAAAGTCAAACTTCTACTATACAAGTGAATATAAAAACTTCTAAGATGTAGTAGTTTTCCTAAAATTTATTGTTTTCAATTAATTTAAAAAATTATTTTATATAATCTTTAATTCTCTAATATTAAAAGATTTAAAAGCACTAGTCTAAATAAGAAAAATAAAAAAGTTTCATTTCTTTTTATTAAATAATACTAAATAAAATCTTAATTTCAATTTCCAAAAGAAAAAAAAAAAAAAAAAAATTAAAAAAAAAAAAAAAAAAACACTATCAAATGCATTGGATAAGTTTTGAAATGTGGTACAAATGGAATAAAAGGGTGAAAAGAAGCATTCTGATGTATGACAAATACCTAGTGATGTTTAAGGGCTCATTACTGGTGTGTTCTCATCTTTCTGTTGATCTTTGTCTTTTATACCATCATTTCTATCTTTATATTTAAGTATTGTATACAATTTCATCCATATCTCATTTGAAACTCTTAACCAATGAATTACTGACAACCATATTCTTATAAACTATCGTATCAGTGTAACCTTACGAAAATTACAGAGAAGAAACATAAGCAAATTAAAGAACTAGCATCCATAACCAATTTTAACTATGGAGTGATTAACCCATATATGAGGCATGCGTGAATAAAAATATGTAAAATTTAAAGACTTGGGATGAATTTGAAACAGTACGTTGGCTGGGGGGAAGTGGAGCAGTGAGGGGCGTGCCATGAGAGGGCAATCTCCTAGTTTGAGTGTCTGCTTCTCTTTTATTGCCACTTAGAAGAAGAGCAGATTCTGCACAAACAAAGGCAACTTCATCATGAGTTTCCAAGAAAAAGGAAGATAAGAAAATAAATTCCATTGAAGAAAGACACGTACCTAAGGAAGAAAGGGGTGTGCCCTTATGCTCCAACTGCAGAAGCTCTTTGCTTCTTCTCTCTGCCATATCTTGTGCTCACCCTTCTCAATGTCCCTGACGGATACAGACAGGGTTGAAGGAAGCGAGAGTAAGTAATAAAGGTAGGAAGGATGAGAACCTTCGCGTTTTATAAATAGTAAAAACATGAATAAACATAATTTACAGTATAACATGAAATCAAGACTACCATAACATATCTCATAATAAAAAACTAAACTATGTAAATTTTTAAAAAAGATACAAGACCTAAACATAACTATGATCTCATACTTTTTAATCTCATCATTTCCTTCTCCAACATCTTTGGAAAAAAATTCTTTCAAATATAGTCCATCACCAGAAAGACTAGCAAATGTCAAAAGCTTCAGCCCTTTCAAGTGTGTGGATCTCATTCATCTCCATCAATTTCCCAGATTTAGTTTTTACCCTCTTTATTATTATTACTCTTTTATGAGGGGAGACAAATATTTGTATATAGAAAAACTAAATCTTTAGTTCCTTTCAGATTAAACTTATTTCTTTTCATAGAATGAATAAATGGATATTGTTTTAGTTCCTCTCACAACAAGAAGACAGTGATGGCTGTGAAAGAGTTTCGATGCAATTTATTGAAGCCTAGATATTGCAACACTATACATGATCCACCATTCTTTTGGTTTCAAGTTCCATCTAGCCTGCAAGGAATCAAATTGGCCAGGATCTTCTCTTTTATTTGAAAATTTTTATTTATTTGACTTGGGTACAGGTGCAATAAAAGTACCCGGGTACAGGTGCAATATTTCTGATGCGTAGCTATTAGTACCCAACGAGTAGGATATGAGTATTTACCTGGTTCGGATACAACATGGTTTTTGGAGTACCCATGCCTCTGAGACACATTCCATTTAGGGTACTCTTTCCCAAGATATTTTCCAGTTACAGAAAACCTTATTCGACAAAACCATGTTAAACTACACATTTTTCATTCTCAACTTCCACGGCAAGTGACATCCTCAATTATGTTACTAGGTAAATCAACTCGAAAAACAGTGTAATAGTTAATCTCAGTATAATGCTATGCACTTCCACCACAAAAAACAATAATTTGCAAGACAAGAGAAAAACTAGTAACAATCACCCAAAGGAATAAAAATGCAAAGAAGGCATAGATAGGAAACCACGCAAAATCCATAACCCCCCACAAGCAAAAGCAAAATTCCCACACCCCATTTTCGTCAAGAGCAAGAAGCAAAAAATGTGAAAGGGGCAAACAGATATAAGGTCCGTACAAAATTTGAATTTTGAATAGAGATTCAACCTTCCCTCATTCCAAAATTCAGCACACGAATCCCTCTTCCAGAATGGGAAAGGAAAGAAAATTGGATAAGGGGTAGAAAATTACCTGAATGAGAACAGAGAAGGAAGCAGAAGCACAAAGAAAGGGTGTGTGAGAGGGAGTTGAGAAGTTGAGACTATGACGAAAGTGGTGTGATTTAAGGATTAAGATGTCAAAGTGGTTTCCTTAGAAGCATGAGTGGTAGTGAGCAACACAGCAATCTAAAGGTTAATATTATTTTAACTTAATATGGAACGCTGATTTTAAAAAGGAAAAGGCAGTTACTTCCTGCACTATAATATGCAAACAACTCATTCTCTTTCTATATGTCTCTGCACAGACTGTTTGAGGGCATTCATGGATGAAGTCCAATGAAGTGATGCATTGAAATTTGTGAATACACTTGAAGAGGGAACAGCGGTGAAAGTTTGTGCCAGTTAAAGGAAGTTGATGTTGTGACCAAAATGGCAAAAGAAGCTTGCTCACCACCAGACACATGAGATCATTGAAGCCGCTAGTTCGGATGATCATTTGGAGTTAGCATTTGGAGTTAGCATTTGCCATAATGTATGAGAGAAGCTGATTATGCTACTTGTCCCCTCCTGTGTGTGGAGGGGTACAAATTGAACCTAGAGAGAGTGCGTTTAGTAGTTCATATATTTTAGACCCCATAATCTACGCCAAATACCTAATTAAGATGGGTAAAAGTTGAATCACTGATAAATAACCTCTCCTCATATCTTAACAAATTCCAAATATTTGATCAAATCTCAAAATGATGTACCATTGAATCGAGACAGCAAATCCAAAATATTTAAAATCACAAAATTAAGCTTTAAAATGTTGAAAGGAAGCTATAAATACAAGATTGATAAAAAAAAGAAAAATAATTGAGATCTAAGCTAGCCAACAACAATTAAAAAACCTCATCTAATGTAACATTCATGCTAGAACACTACTCATGCATTGTGCAATGCATTGTTTCTACACTTCATCCTCATTCAAAATAATAATATTAAGGACAGTTTCGACATTTTTAAAAAAACTGTGAGTGCAGGTATAAATTGTATAGTGCAGGAAACAACTGCGAAAGGAGAAAGGCTAGGCCCGCCAAATGCGCCTCGGCTAGACTCTCGGAGCTCTTCCTTTTCTCACAGTCCAAACCTGATTAGGGTAAACACAGGGGCGGCGGCGGCGATGGCGAAGAGAGGTTGTTGTACGACGACGAAGCGCGGTGGCGTTGGAGGGGAGAGCGCGGCGGCGACGGGGTTGAAGACGGTTTGTAACGTTTATTTGGTTTTGATGTTGGGTGCTTGTTGTTTGGTTGATGGAGAGGAAGTTAGAGTAGCTTTTGGAGACATGGAACCTGGCACTTGTTGGGTTGAGGGATTGTTGTAATCAGAGGCAAGACTAAGCACATTACTTAAGAGAATATACCATGAAATATTGAATGTTGAATGTAGTGTATTTGCTTAAGAGAATATTATAGCATGAAAATGAAAACTAATAAATATCATACTCTTTAAATTTTGAAAATGATACCTGTAGCTTGCCTCTGCTTTTCGATCACTCCTTGCTAGTGAACGATAATGGAATCTGAAGTGAAGAGAAGATTCTTTTCTTCTTTTTCTCTCTTCCTTTTCCTTGTGCTGTCTGTGCTCTTGCCGGTACTCTGTGTTGGAGAGTAAAGTTAAGAGAAAAAAGGAGGACTATGGAGGAGATGAGAATGAGAGAGTGGGAGAGTGAGCGAGTTCCTGAGTAGGAAGCAGTTTCAAAATTGACTTTATTTTTCTGTATTTTTAAATATATTTTCTATTTTTTATTTTATTTTATTTTCTGTTTATATATTTTTTTCATTAATTTCTTTAATATTTTTAATTTTATTTTTAACTCTCTTTTTTCTTTCTTTTTGTTTTTAATTTATTCATTTATTTTTAATTTTGTGTTATTATTTTTACTTTTATAATTTATTTTCATTGTCTTTTTTATTATTATTATTACTTATTTTTATTTTTTTAAAAATCTAATGGGCTAAACTCTTATATTTTGAATAATTCAAACTCTAAATTTAAGAACAATCCATATTACAGTATATAAGTTTTTTAATGACGTTTTTTAATTGTTCATTAGATTTTTTTTTTTTTTTTTTTTTTT
>Ga0209489_106673_pt1 | contig 18244 bp, 9 predicted proteins | sample SiratrowhiteBW_FD_187527 | JGI IMG/M metagenome (GOLD analysis project Ga0209489, IMG submission 187527) | Root nodule microbial communities of legume samples collected from California, USA - Siratro white BW (SPAdes) (version 2) | ecosystem: Host-associated > Plants > Roots > Nodule | place: USA...
AAAAAAAAAAAAAAAAAATATATATATATATATATATATATATATATATATAATATAAAAATATTATATTAATATTCAATTGCTTTTTGAAATTTATAAATATGATAGTTTAAAATTTATAAAAATAGAGGTTTTTTTTTATAAGAGGTTTTTTTTTTACCTATTTTCACTTAAACGAAAGTATGACTGCGTAAGATATTCAAAATTGGCGAAAATTTGGCTCAAATAAAAATGTGGTAGTAATGATTTGATTCAAGATGATACAAGAAAATTGAAAAAAAAAAAAAAGCTAAAGCAAAAATAACCTAGTAGGAAGAGAATTAGTTTAGATCAACTCAAGCAATCAAATTGCAATCACATTTGTTAGATGTTTATGAACTTTTATTAAGATAAGATTGAAATATTACTGGTTGTAGATGTGAGGCTAAATAGAGTAAAAGGTTGGTGTCCATAATCTACTAAGATATGTGATGAATTGTTTTGTATCTAAGAAGGTACAACTTGTATTTAGTGTTGTAATTTATGCTAGAGCAGATTCAATGAGATTCCACGTTCTATTAGTAGTCTTAGTACCACAAAATAAGGTATTAAGTGGTGAGGGGTCAATGGAGAAAATAGTAAAAACATGTCCTAAGATTACAATGAGATGGACTAAATTAGGGTAGTGTCAATAGTAGTCTTATCTTATGAGTAAGATAGTCGAATTAATTAAGAATATCAGCAAAGTTGTCTATTACAATGTAATTCACAAATATTATTTTTTGAATACGGACAAAACAATTATATATATTATGTATTAGGTATAATAATAAAGTATAATTGATAAAAAGTTGTTTGTGAAAAAAAAAAAACTTACTGATAAGAAGAATTATTGCAAATGCATGGTAAAAGAGAGAAAATAAAGAAATGCAAGTATAGTGAAAAATTTCTTCCTCCACCTTTCCCTCTATATGTTTTGTCCTATACCTCTATAAATATGAAAATTCTCATTTTATCCTTCTTAGCCATTTCAAAGTTACTTTAGTTTCTAAATTGTATAAGCCAAAAGTTATTTTTAGTTTTTGAATTACGTAATAAGTTAAAAAAGAAATTTTTAAATTGTATAATTTAGAAACTCTTCAAAATCGTATAATTTAAAAAACATTTTGACATTTAAATTACGAATAAACTAAAATAAAAATTTGCATATTTATAAGGTGCAGAACAAAACTACAGGGGCGTAAAAAAGGAAATATCCACTACAATGACAAAAACATCCTTATATATACAAGAAAAAGATAATACTTCAACACATACCCAAACATTAGAAGACACGTATTTGCACTTGCTCACCAAGTAATATGAAGTTTTAAGACAACTTTTCCTTCCAAAAGTCTTGGGATTCTTATAATACTTTCATTAAAAACATTATATATTTTCCAAATAAATGATTAATTATAAATGTTGTCATAAATATGTTGACATGTTATACAATTAAAACTAGCATTGGATTAAGCTATCGAAATAAAACAATTACTTAAAAAGTTTTTCATGACTCTTTCTTCCCCCTTTATATATAATTTCAAACAAGCTTAATTCATTTTACTCTTTATTTGTGGGATTTATCTATTTAAAATATGAAACACTCAAATCATGCTTTATATATTAATAAATTAGTTCTGTAACCATAAAGGGATAAAACATAACAACTTAACTATCTCTGATTATATCTTAATTATACTCTACTAAGTTACAAGAACATGATATAACTTAATTTGATTAGAAGAGACTATCGTATAAACATGTAATAACATGCCCATGTCCATACTTCAACTCTTTATCACAACCTATTGAGTACTGTATTCGAACCCTGTTACTATATTCACACCTGAACTTAAGCTCAAAAATATCAAATAATCTTCAAATATGAAGTGTGAGAAAAAAAATAAAGGTAAAAGATTAGAAAAAAAATTATAGATTAAAAGAAAAGAGAGAATTCGTGCTTTCGGGATTTAATTAGAATGGAAAAAAAAAACTACTTTTTCCAACTCATGGGTGCCTATCTTGTTCATACCACTTTTCCTAGAAGCAAAAAGAATAATGGTGTAGAAACACCCCACACCAGAAGCAAGGTAGCAGAAAAGTAAGAAGGATCTCCCTCTCTGTTACTAAAGCATAAGGAATGATCCAATCAGGACACACTCCTTTACTCATTCTTTTTCTCTTAAATTTCTCTCCATGCATAATTTATACAACTTTACACCAATTTTTGCATATGTTTATTTAGAAATTAACTAAGACATCATACTTATCTATTATATTAAATAGGGTTTAACCTAGTTTTTTGAAACTTTAGAACTAACTTTAAAATTAAAAAAATGTAGGGTGTGTTATTGAATCTTTCATCCATATTCCATTCTCCTTATCAAAGTCTCTTTTGTTCCTCTTTTCAATTCCACAGTATATTTCATCCCTCTTTAGGGAGTTCTTTATTTATTACATCCTAACATAATCACATGAACACACTGTGATCTTAACTTCTCTTGAGAGCATTCTACAGTGCTGTCTAAGAAGTTCTGTTTTTGCCTCTTGTCACCCATTAATTCAATCATGCTCTCTTTCAAGTTTGCTCTCCACCTTCTGATTGCCTCTCTCGTTGCCTTCCACCTGCTTCCTAGTCCAGTGGCCTGTGATGGTAAGTCTCTTTTATTGCCTCTCTCCCAAATAATATACATAAACATATGACATTTTTTAGTAAGATTGATAAAAAACGATAAGAAGTAGATCGAAAATAATGTGATATGTTTCGGATATAAAATCAAAGTTATCCTTATTTAATTTTCGACTTTTCGACTTTATCTGTTTTGATGATTTTCGATAGTTAAAATTTCATATTTTAACATGAGTTATTAGACTTGTAAATCAGCAATAGAAAAAATGACTCAAATTATATGAGAGAATAACATTATTTTCAAATTTTTAATTAAAAATTTTAAAAGTATAGATTTATGGGTTTTCTTTTTTTATATATTGTTCAACTTACTTGTTGAAAGAATATAAAAAAATATAATTAAAAAGATCTCATAAAAATAAGTCAAACTAGTAAGAAAATAAATCACCTTCAATTCAAAATCTTAAAACAATAAATTTATAAGTCTTTTTTTATATATATTATTCAACTTAAACTCATATTTAAATATGATTAGAAACTTCAATATTTACATTATTTAAATTAAATTGATAAACTAGGATAAACTACTCCATGTTGAGACATTTCTCATGTTAGTAATGCCCTTCTGGTTTGGTTGTGTGGTTTCCATTCCAGACGAGGGGAAGGAATTGCTTCGTGACATCAACACTTACAGAAAAGTTTTGAACCTTCCTGTTCTCGATGAGAGCAAAAAGGCTTCTTGCTTAGCCGAGGAGACCGCAGAAGATCTAGAAGACATGCACTGTGGAGACTTTCAAGACTACTACCCTACGCCCGGTAACTACTCCAAAATTCCCAACTTCCAAAAGAACGTAGCCAAATGCAACATCAACATCAACACCACCACAGAGGGGGTCATCATGCCCCTCTGTGTCCCCAAGTTGAACCGCGATGACCTCTTCTCCAACTACACCAAATCTAATCGCTTCACAAAGTACCTCAACAGTTCCAAGTACAAGATTGCAGGGATCAGCTCCGAAGCTGATTGGATGGTTTTCATTGTCAGCACCAACACTTCTTCTGGAGATTTCTCCCATGCATCTTCTCTGCTTGCTCACCCTTCCAAAGCTCACTTCCTCATCATGCTCGCATTCTTCTTCACCACGCTTCTTCTCTTCTTCAACTAAATCCATTCTCTTGTTCGAATTTTCTTTCCCCCTTTCTTCATTTCTTTTACTTGGTTGTTTGGAACAATTATTTTTCTCTGATTTTGAGTGTAATTTGTCACATGTTCTTGATAATTTGCATGTGATCATACTACCTTTCACGTACTTGTAATTGTAAAATGTATATTGGGATTTGTCATGTTCGGAGAATAAAATTGAAACTCCCCTGTGGGTGGTATGCATTTCATAACATCATTTTAAAGCTTGAATTTTGCTGTGTTGAAGATACTAAATGAAAGTAAAAGGACAAAGAAGAAGAACGAGGATGAATTTAATTGTTTTTTTTTTTTTAGGCAAATTTGTTTTAATAATAAAAAAACATTTAAAATAGACATCATCCCATAGGTGTAGTAGTGCCACTGCCATTACATAATTCACACGTGACACTTGACCGCACCGTTTTTTTGCAACGCAAACGCGAAAACGTTTCTAACATCCGACGAAAGAAACGCAATTGATAGCGAGTGTGAGCTATGGCGGAGGAGGAGGACGACGACGAGAGCTTCGGCGACTTCACCTTCGCGTCGTTTCCGAGTCAAACCTTCCCTTCCACTGCAAACGACAATAATCGCGGCCTCGTCGACAACGATTGGGGCGACTTCGTTAACCATTCCAGCCAGATCAACAACGACCTATCAAAACCCTTACCGGATCCCACCACGAAACACGTGAATGACAGCAACGGCGTCGCCGTTGAGGCGGCTAAAAAGCCCAAGGGAGCTATTCCGCTCTCGATCTTCGGCGAGGAGGAGGAGGAAGAGGAGGAGGAGGAGCGCACTTCTGCTAGTGTTTTCCCCAACGGCGGGGTTGTCAAAGGGGGATCCGGTTCGAACGGGTCCGTTGGAATCAGCGATTTGATTTCCAGTTTGTATAATCAGCAACTTCCTCAGATGGATTCTCGCAACGGATCGGTTTCGGTATCTAGTGTTGCTGCTCCCAATCCCGCGAACTTGGAGGGAAGCAAATTGAATTCCGATGAGGATGAGGAGGATGAGGATGGTTGGGAATTCATGTCTGCGGAACGGGAAACTGGAATCAAGAGCCAGGATGTTAAGGTAATAGAGCGAATTTATTTAAGGTTGGGAATTATTGAACTTGAAGCTGAAGAGAATGCTGGAATTCATAAGTATGATTGATCTTTGTTTCCTTAGTTTCAGAACTGTCGGTGGATATTTTCTATTGCTTGTACTATGGAAACGAGGTTTAGGAAAGCTATGTACCATGTGGATCTTGTGATTGCTTTTTATTTTTGCTAGTAATATGTAGTAGTTTCCATGTGAGAATAGTGCTAGTGGGGATCGATGAATTGTTATGCATGCTTAAATTTTGTGTTTTGGGTCGTTTTTTCCATTGCCGGTGAGCATCTATGATTTAAAGTGCATTAAGGGGCTATTTTCTTGGGCTTGAGATTGATTACATCACATAAATACATACTTGCTTATTCGTGTAATGAATTTTGTTTCCCTGATAATTTGTATTATGTTTTAAAGGCTGAAGTGCAAAAGCATGATAATGGTGCTCTTGATGTTGGTACTGTGTTGGATTCGTCCAATGGGATTTCGGACAAAGCTGGCGGGTGGCACCCGGAGTTTGAGTTGAGTCCACAATTTTCTTCGTTAAATCATATTAACCCACAACCAGGTCTGAATAGTGAATCAAAAGACGTTGGAACTGGGTTTGCCATGCTCAGCGAAGGTTTTGGGGAGTTGAATTCAGGGTCAGGATCAAATCAAAATTTGGTCAGTTGTTTTCACATAAGTTCCTCATTTTGTGTTACATTGTTCATTTATATCATTGAGGAATGTCCATTAACACCACCTGATTGTGGTTTTGTGGTATTAGAAAGCACCGGAGAAGGCTGACATTTTTCCCACTAGTATGGAATTACTCAAATTTGACGGTACAATTGGTTCATCTCGTGCATCAGTATCTCATCAATCTGATGAATGGAACTTCGGATTTAATTTCAATTCTAGTTTGGTGGGTGAAGACAATCATAGTTCAGAGTCATACTTCAATAGAATCGAACCTGAGAACAATCAGGCTGATAACAGCATAAACAATGCTTCCCCAACTAATATCAATGTTGATTCAGATGTCAATCTGTTTGAATCAGATGGTGCTCTTACAAAACATGAGGTACTGAATCGGTATGATGTCATATTTAATATATCATGCGGCATTGTATAGTTTTAATTTCTTGAAGAAGGATTTTCAATCTTGACTTCTGAGTTACTTTGGATTTATGAAAAAATTTCACGAGTTTTTGTTATGACTCATTCTTTTGTTTATTATTCATATAAGTGTTCATTACATTTTAAACATAATGTTATTGTTACTATTCTTCCTATTTCCAGAAGCCCCTAACAGGCTCAGAGAATCGTAGGGAAGCCTTGCCTCTGTCACTTTTTGGTGATGAGACCCCAGATACTGATGAACAATCTGTGCCTCAAGATCTGTCTCACTATACACCAACATCCCCAATAAAGAACAACTTTAATAGCCCTGGATCCAACTTATCTATCAACGACATATGGAATTTATATAATCAAGCTAAAAGCCCGACTTCTCCAAATGTGACTCCAAAAGCAAGTGAAAATCAGATTCTTGCCTCACCTGAAGTATCAGGCTCCAGTTTGGTTACTGGTAATGATGGTTTAGATGATGACTTCTGGGGCTTTAAGGATGCTTCAACTGGATCTAGATTTACCCATGAATCTTCACAGCAAACTTCTTTTAGTCACACATCACAAGTCAATGAGAATGGGTTGCATTCTTCCCCAACAGTTCTAAATTCTGATTTGGCCAACGGTGATGATGATTTTGAGGATGATTCATGGGAATTTAAAGACGCCATCTCTGGAACAAAAAGTCAAGATCACGCATCTACTCTAGATCACACAGATTTACCACTGACCCAGTTATCAACGAAATTAGAGCAGATTGACTATTCAGAGTTTTATGGCAAATTGAAGGATGAATTGTGCAATTATATTCTGTCACATATTCAGAATCTCAAGGTAGCTAACCTTCTGTGGTCTTTCTCTGTAGATAATACTAAAATTTACTGGCACTGAAATTACTCCAATTAATATTCTTAGAAAACTCTAAATGTTGCTGCTCGTTCGGGTGAAGATGCCAAAGCAAAAGCTCTTCGGGAACAAATTCAGGTCAGTATATGAACTATTTTTTCTCTATTTCCTATCTAATGTTTTATGCTTTTAGCTTATTTTTTCCCTTACTATAGTAAATGTAAAAACTCTGGGAAAGGGATAGGTGAATGGGTTTCTCTCCATGGGGGAAATGGGAGAATCCGGAGGTAGGTCTGGAAGGATTTGGCACAAAGCTAGCGGAACCCAGACCTAATGGGCCTGTGACTAGTGTACATTGGGTCAAAGGTCCCCCATCAAACATTATCGAGTTGAGCTATTAGCATTATGTTATTGTGAATTTGGTTTACTTCTGCTTTTGAATTTGTGTATGGATATTTTTTTTTCCTTGTTAATCAAATGCACAAGCTATTAATTGATTCAGCACTGTTTCTACTCTCTTTTCTTCTTTTACAGGAATTCTCCGAGATACTGCATCAGGATAACATGAGTGTCCCTACTGAATATCTCTCTGAGGATTATTGCCCAACAAATGTCTGCTTTGATGAAATTCTTGAAGTTTTGAAGGAACCTAAGTTCCAACCTTTTGAGTCCGAATACCAGCTAGCATCAAGGTTGTTGACGGTATGTCTATTTCTTGAAAATATTGTGTTGTATTTTTAAAATTTGTTCTGTTGCATGTGCAAACAGTACTGTAACTGCTGAATGATTTTGATAGTTTCAAACAGAATATATAATTGAATGTCTGATTTGGCCATTTCTGTCAGTAGTGATGTACTGATTTTTGTCTCAATTTTCCATGAGATTAATTTAATGGATAATAGTTAATATTTTCTTATTTTATTTATTGATAACATTCTTTCTTATCACACCATTCAGCTTAACAACACTTGTACATTTGTATTTAACAGGCTGAGAAGGATATTAAATCTGCTATTGAACTTTTGAAAGATACAGTATCCACATTAAGGATTCTCAAGTTGGGATCAAGAGAAGAACAGTCTAATTATCTTACCATATGGTCCAAAATAGCTCTTGTTTGTTCTGAAGAGCTGAAGCATGGTGCTTATGTTTGGAAGCAAGCTGTTCTACAGAATGTCCATGACCAGATATTATCTAACCAAAAAGGTAAGCTACATGATTATGTCACGCCTAATATATATGCTGCTGATTTAGAAGAACTTAAGGAGTCTGGAATAACCTTTGTTTTCTGGGGTGGTGGGTTCACATAGGTGTTCAGTATATCATTGCACTCGGGGAAATTTGTAGAGTTGCAGAAATTATTGGAGCTTCAATCAAACTTCACAAGCCTTGGATGTTATCAGGTTCCATAGATCATAAAAATTTATGCTTCCTTTTGAACGAGTGTTATAGCATATGGTTGTCTTCAGGACTTCAAGAAGCTCTTTTGAGTATGTCAAATCAGAATAATTTTGATTCAGATGAGATTTCAAGGGAATTAGTTGAATCCATCAAGTATATTCACGAGCTTGATGAACATGCACTTCGTAGCTATGTTAACTCTGGAGAACAAACTACTTGTCAGTTGTCAGCCTTGCCAGCTGGTTGCATACCAGGTATGTGCGCTATGATTTTGACTTTCTTTGATGTAAGTGATAAAAATTGATTTAAAATGAATTTGGATCCTGTCCTGTTGTTTAATAGGAGAAGTCCTGTTAATAAATTTTAACCATTTTTTGTGTTTATCACTTAATATATAGGGTTAAAATAAAAACCAACCAACCAATTTTATCACTAAAAGTAAGCACTCGTGTTCCCCATTCTTTTATAGTTTTAGTTGGCTTTTATTTCAATTTTAAATTTTGAAATAAATGTAATCAACGGTTAGGATTTTATTAAACAAGACCTCTTCTGTTAACGCCAGACATGAGAGGATCCAAATCCATTTAAAATTACTTTTTGATAGAATCTTTTCCTTACTGATTGTTACTGTGCATAAAGGTGTCCAAATGCCCATTATTAATGATTAGGAAAAATATAATATTTTAAGTGTGAAAGTTTCTTAGCTCCTTTGGCATTTGCCGCATGGAGCTCCTTTAGTGAAATCTTTTCATGTTAGCTAAACAATGATAGCAATTGAGCAGCTGGACCTATTCTCCGCTGATATTATCATGGAGTGAACCTGCAGGACTAAATTACTGAAAGAATAAAAAAACACTTCACACACCCTAAAAGAAGTGAAAATAAGGTGCACGTGCTGCAGGATCAATGTTGGAATAGTTTATATCCTTTTAACACCAATTTTCATTTGCATTTAGTATCTGTTTGGATCAATAGATACAATGCGTGCAAATCTCAACTACCTACCACTTTGGCCTTGTAATTTATTAACTTTTGTGGATCAGGGTTGAATTTGGTGACATGGAACGGGAAGCCTTACATCGTCAAGCTTGCAAACTTGTGGGTCAACCTAATAAGTTCAGATTCACCCCAGAAGTGACACCTGCCAATTCAAACATGTCTCTTTACAACGAGTGGGCTATTTCACTTTTTCAGTGGTTGTTTTGAGTTTTTATCTCTTTAAAGTTACAATGAGTGAGATTGCGGCGGGATCCATTGTTTTGTTAGTGGGGGTGAGACCTCTGGTGCACTGACCGCAGCTGCAGTGAAGGGAGATCATGTATGGGATGAAATCATTCTATGGAGTCGGACCAGGCAAAGTTACCAATTAAGTTCATTCATTCTTCTATAGGTTACCATTCTTTCCGGGAAAGCTTTAGAACAATAGCCGGATTTGTTACAGGTGTAAGATGTATTGCTAGAGATAACAAAGAATTATATACTATGACAGTATAATTTTGGATACAATCCAGTTATGCAGAGGGAATGATATTACATAGTTATCAAATGATTCTGGTGTTGTAAAGTAACTGGGATTCTTCCCTTCACAATGTTACACGATAGTTTTTGGCATGATTTAAATTATGAATAGTTTTACTTAAATTTGACAACAAAGTGTAATATTTGTCTCTTCTCCACTGCAGTTGCCGAATCAGTTCAATTGGGAAGACAACCGCAGCAAACAATACGTTGTATCACTGCTCTTCATCAAGGGCCACAATACTAAGTCGGTGGCAAAGAAAGTTCAAGCAACTGTATTTAAAGTGACATGGAAGATGGAACCAATCAATAGACACATTGCTTGAATGTATGTCCGAAATAAATTTCAAACGATGAACTTCAAATGCCATGTAGAACTGGTCATATGATGGTGGCTGTAGTGAAAGAAAAGCAACAGAACTAACTAAATGATGTTAGGCAAAGGAGGAATTCTATTTTAGACTGTTTCTAAATAATTCGGAATTCTTATTGCATTCTATTTTATCCTTAATGAAAATATTAAATAAATCCTATACTCCTTAATCCTTAATATTTCGCACTGTGTAATTTGAAATTAAAAAATTATTTTAGATTATATAATCAAAACTATAAAAAAAAGTTATTTTAAATTGTATAATTTGAAATATAAAAATTAAAAATTAAAAAGTTTATTCTAAATTATACAATTAGAAATATAAAAAAGTTGTATTTTGAATTATACAATCTTAAATACAAAAATTATATTTTAAATTGTACTATTCAAAACACAAAAATTATATTTATGTGTATTTTAGATAGTACAATTTAAAATTTTAAAAATTTTATTTTTTGAATTGTGTAATTCACAGTAAAAAAGTTATATTTTAAATTCAGAATACAATTGTATAATTGGTATTTTAAAAATACAGAATGCAGGGAAAATTCATGCAGGTAATGCCTCTCTCCGTAGTCATTTCTCTCATACTCCAATGCTTTCCATTTCCAATGCAAAAGACTTTAACTACAACACTCCTCCTTAACTTAAAGAGACCCAACCTCCTAATATTAGGTGGTTGCCACTAAACAAGCACCATTGTTGTCATCATTTCCTAGGTTTCAGAGGTCACACTCCTCTCATTCTCAGCTTCACCTTGACCTCCTCTCATTCTCTCCTTCACCTTGCCCTAAGACCTATATATCACATTTACATTATCCAACGATTGAAATTATCATAGCAACATTTACCTCAGTAGTCAATCTTACATGTGTTACCATGATCCTTATCCAACTTAAATGATCATAGTCAATATAACCACATCAAAATATTTTAAGAAAATACTTAATTAAAAGTTTTTAAATCAATAAGATAAATTTAAGATATTATAGTCTAGACACCAAAATCCATTTACAAATGCTCAGTCAATAAGAGTATAAAAAAAAATATAAGTAAATAAATATAACATTGAGTGAATATTTCTAAAATATTAATTTTTATTTATTAAACCATTTTAAAATTAGGATTGAGTTATTTTTAATAAATAAAAATTATGACTATAAATAAGAATTATTATGATTGATAGCAAAATATTAATCATTATAAATATATAATAAATAGTTATAAAATATATTTGAATTATGATAATATTAGAATATTAGAATGAAGTTGGTTGAAATATGTGGGCAGGTACGCTTATTAATAATATTAATTATGATTAATTGGGTCTTTAAAATTTGATTATTCACTATTTTAAACTGAGATGATAATAATAATAATAATATTATTATTATTATTATTATTATTATTATTGTTGTTGTTGTGTATAATTTAATTCCTTTTAATATATCAAGAGAAAAATATATAAACTAATTTTTAAGGAAAACAAAAATCTTATAGTCTATTTTTTATTAAGTGATACTCTTAAGGTTGATATAAGGAATTAGAGATATAAGCAAGCAAACATTTACATACTAATCTAAAGTGTTAAATTTAAAAACTAAACTAAATTGTATTTTTAGCATGATAAAATGTATGATTGAGTTTGTGGTCAGGATTATGATGAATTTTGTTTATTTAAAATTCCATTATTCTTAGTTTTTAATCAAATTTTAGTTAACATTTATATGATATCATGTGAATTTGAAATCTTAAGTGCATGTTGGTTCGGAGAAACTTAAGAAAAATAACTAGAGAAGAACTTACATATTAGAAACACATAAATTAAACCTATACAGAAATATACAATTGCTCTCTTAGATAACTTAACGAATTCAGTCTAAAACTAATTTTATAAATTAATTTAATTATGTATATCTTGAAAGGATCCTGAATTTTCTTTTAAGTAAAATGAAAAAAAAAAATGAGACAGAAATGTTAACAATGGACTTTATCTGAAAAAAAAAATGGAAACAAAAATATACACATATATGTATTCATCGTTGGGTTAATTTGATAGCTTTTTATTTCATAAATTTAAATAGTATAATTTTTTTAAAATTAAATTACTACTAATTACTTTAATAGTGTGCAATTTTTCGAATTAAAAATAATAATGTTTACATTTTAGACAAGAAATATGACATGTATGACGAAATTATTTTTATTACCAACCATATATCCATTGAAATTTTCGAATTTTTACAAAAAATAAAAATAAAAAAATAGAAATCACAACTATTTTTATTATTTTATGAATTGAAAATAGAAAATAATTTACATGGAGGGTGATGACATAACTTTGTTTGGAGTGAAGACATTAGAAACGAAAAACCCTCTTGGTTAAAGCCGTGAAACCCTTCTTCTCACTTCTTACATTCAGTGGTGGCGGCGTGAGAAGAAGAAGAAGAAGAAGAATGTTGGACATCAACCTATTCAGGGAGGAGAAGGGTCACAACCCTGAACTCGTCCGCGAATCGCAACGTCGTCGTTTCGCCTCCGTCGAAATCGTCGACGAGGTCATCGATCTCGACAAAGAATGGCGAAAGCGTACTCTCTCTCTCTTTCTCTCTTCATAGTAACAATGTAACTAATCGAATCTGGCACCAATGTTATCTCTTATGTGCGCTTTTTCAGGTCAATTCGAGTTGGAGAATCTCCGCAAGGAAGTTAACAAGATCAACAAGGAAGTCTCCAAACTCAAGCGTGTATGTATCTTATTTCCACTTTTCTATGTTTTTCGTTTAGTTAAGATGCTAATTCTGAATAGTTTCATTTCAATGATGTTCTGCGTGTTAGGCTGGTGAGGATGCTTCTAAGTACATTGCTGAATCGGAGGAGACCAAGAAAGCGATAGCGGCGAAAGAGGTTGAAGTTCGGGAAACTCTAAATCTCTTGAATTCCAAGTTGGAAACTATTGGAAATCTCGTCCACGATTCGGTTCCAGTCAGCAACGATGAGGTTTGTTTATTTATTTTTTATTTTTTGTAATAAAGTGTTATTTTACTTCTGTTTGTGTTTAATGCTCGTATTGAAATCCCGGAGTCTTCTATGTTTAGGCCAACAATGCTGTGGTTAGATCCTGGGGGGAGAAAAGAGTGGAGCCTAAACTAAAGAATCATGTGGATCTAGTTGAGCTTCTCGGGATAGCAGATACAAAGAAAGGTGTGAATAGAGTGTTCAAGTGATGAGTTTTTTTATTTAATTATTTTTATGGGGCGACAAGCATTTTGGTTTTACTTTTTGAAGTAATGTGTTTTCACCCAACACTTTTTCTCCTCTTTGTAATCTACTTTCTGAACTGTAAGTGTTTGTATGATTGGTTTAGCTATTGGACTAGTTCATGTTTTGTGTCTTGCTGACACGATCTTGATTGCGAAAGTTGGGTATTTTGGTCTGTAACACCGTTTTGCATGCTGCACAAAAATCTAATACTGCAGAATACGAACACTGTTAGATTTCAACTGTGGTAGCCTATGCTTTCCTTAGTTTGTGCATTCTGCTCCTATTGTTCACATGCATGCATACTAATATTTTTGTCAATTTGCTTGATACATAATAGGAGCTGATATAGCTGGAGGTAGAGGTTTCTATCTCAAAGGAGATGGTGTTCGTCTTAATCAAGCTCTTATCAACTTTGGGCTTGATTTTTTGGAAAAAAGGGATTATACTTTATTGCACACTCCTTTCTTCATGAGAAAAGATATAATGTCAAAGTGTGCTCAGTTAGCCCAATTTGATGAAGAACTGTATAAGGTAAAAGTTAGTAAATTTCGTTATCTGCCTGTATTCATATGCAATTTTTGATTTTTAAGGCCTCGATAAATACTTTTGTATGTAATTTATCTTTATATTTTGTGACAAATACTATGTGCCTATTTGCTTTGTTGAATAATATCCATAATCTTTTAGTGCCAAACTGCCAACAGCCTTTTTTTGTTGTATCGTTTAAAGTTTTACTACTTACACGATGTTTGGTTTGGTCTGTTTTCTCCTTTCCATTTCATTTGAAATGTTTTAATTTATAATCACAAAATGCCACCTTGTTTTCATTCTATTTTCGTTTGACAAAAAATTGAAGAAAAATGGAAAAAAAAACAAGACCATTTTCTCCTTAAAACGTTGAGATCAGGCAGCACAGTAAAAGAAATGCTGTGTTTTTGTAGTTGTTATTAAGTTAAATAATAATAGATATAAAACAAATACCACCTTAACTATTTTTTGAGTTTATCTAAAAAGTTATTATGTTAGGTAACCGGTGAAGGAGATGACAAATATCTGATTGCTACAGCAGAACAGCCACTCTGTGCGTATCACTTAGATGATTGGATCCACCCAACCCAGCTACCAATAAGGTAATATGATTTTCTTGCCACATGTTAACATTGGAACCCTAGAAGAGTGTGTTACCTTCATCTCTAAAAATATGCTTTCTGCAGATATGCTGGATATTCATCCTGCTTTCGCAAAGAAGCTGGATCTCATGGTCGAGACACTTTAGGAATATTCCGAGTTCACCAATTTGAGAAAGTGGAGCAATTTTGCCTCACTAGCCCAAATGACAATGATTCGTGGAACATGCATGAGGAAATGCTGAAGAACTCTGAGGATTTCTACAAAGCGGTATGATACAGCTACAGTACTCATCATTAATCAAATAATGTTCAAGGCAATTCTGTGAACGAGTTAAATTTTTAAATAAATATGTAATATACAATTTGGAAACAGTAACTGAATCCCAGGGTACCATTAATTAATGGGAATATATGCTGTTTGACATGCTAAATATGTCTAACCATGGGAAAGTTTAGAGCGTCCCTTTATTTCTTTCTAAATTTTTTATATCTTCAACTTCATTGTACTTGGATGATTGTTTGCCTTCTGTATTGGCCAAATGATGACTTAATTTGACGACGTTCTACTTTTTGTGGATATCATTGCATGTAGATTGATGTGTTGGTTGGTCTGACTATAATTGACTTCTTACTTTCCCCAAGTTTTTTTTTTTTTTTTTTTTGTTTCTCATGTGATTAAATTTTATTTACTGCAGTTAAGCCTTCCATATCAAGTTGTTTCTATTGTATCTGGTGCTTTGAATGATGCCGCAGCAAAGAAGTATGATCTAGAAGCATGGTTTCCTTCCTCTCAAGCTTACAGAGAGCTAGTGTCCTGTTCAAACTGTACAGATTATCAGGCCAGAAGATTAGAAATTCGATATGGTCAGAAAAAGGTTAGTAATGCCAAATTCATCATTTTACTGGCCTCAGCAAGCATTATTCATTAACTTCACGAAAATTTTCATTTACATTTAAAAATGGGACCTTGCTTTGTGGAAAAATCTCTCAATCTGCTTTTATTGATAGATAGGACCTTGGATGATCATTTGGTTCCCAATTGGTCATTAGCATGTCAGTTGACCAGGCTTAAGGGGTGGAGTATTTGTAAGGAGAAACAGAAGGGGGAAGGAGAGAGTGTTAATGTGGCAGAGAGAGGGAATGACATAATTTGGGTGTGGGGGTTTCCATTACATTGGTAGGGGGTAAGGAGAAAGGGTATCTTTTGAAGGTAATTAAATTAGTTATGGACGGAGAGCATTAGCCCTCTGTAGGAGCTCAGCTCTGTGGCTGTAGGAATATTCATTCCACTGTAGCCCTTCTTTGTTATTATTCAGAAATAAATCATTAGTGACTTACTCCTTTCACCGATTTGTTCCTTACTTTTTCTTCCTACTTTTCTATAGTTGGTTCTGGTTTTCTATTCTAATATTTGTGAGATCCATTCTGTGTTGACATCTCTAATTTCTAACTTTTTTTCGCAAGTATAGTCTTTCATTGAAATTTATTTGGCGGACAAGTAAAAATTTATATTTTGAGAATAATCATGAGCAATGATGATGCTTCTTTGTGTTAAGAGCCTATGATGTTTCATAATTAAACTATTAATTGATCATAGTGATGCTGAGAATTTTCCTTAGTAATGTTTTATTTTAGCTTTAACTGATTCCTCTCCTCCCTATACATGAATATACTTTCACAAGTTTAACTATTGGACTTTGCATCGGTTTATCTGTTTCAGAGCAATGAGCAGATGAAGCAATATGTTCACTTGTTGAACTCTACTCTCACGGCTACTGAGAGGACTATTTGCTGCATACTAGAGAACTACCAGAAGGAAGATGGGGTAGAGATACCAGAAGTCCTCAGGCCATTCATGGGGGGAAAGACTTTCCTGCCTTTCAAGAACCAACCGTCTAATGAAGCCAAAGGGAAGAAATCGAAGGCCTAATTGCATTTTAAGTCAGTGATATTTATGAAGAGTTTGTTCAGAGTTGTAGGTTATGATGACCTTTTTATTATCCCCACCACACAGTTTACAACTACCATTTCTCTCCCTTATCTTATATGACTAAATAGTAAATTGATTTTTAGGAGCACGCACAAATTTTTGGTCATAAGTAAACAGCATGATACACTTTTGTAATTCATACTCTAAAATATTTGTGCATTTTTAATTGCATTTTGGGTGTTTCTATTCATTGCGAAATGGTAAAAAAATATGGATCCTGATGCTTCTGGTTTTGCTTGAAACGCGTCAGAATGTGTTTATTTTCGTTGCTTGCTAAAGTCTGGTTATTTTGAGAAGAGTTTATTATTTGATTCGACATAAATCTTTTTCTTCCGTAGGGGTTACGGAATAACTTGATCACCATAGCAGAATCCTGTGAAATATGAATATCAAGCTCAATTTGAGTGCTGTACAACAAGTGCGAGGAAAATTCTGGGTGATGGGATTAGAATTCTGAAGTCTGTATTGGTTTGTCTTGCAGGGTTTTGAAACACGCTCAATTTAATCGAGCCGCTCATATACTAAATTCAATTACAAATTTCGTGGGAAAGAGGAATGCGGTCTGGAAAGTGGGGGCTAGAGCGTTTAACCTAGTCTTGTAATGGGGGAGAGTGGACTTGAGGTTTTTCCTGGCAACCAACCTTCTGCCTTCTTATTTACTATGGCCACTCAAGTTCATAGGTTTTACGCTCAGGACTGATTTATTTCGCATGTTTCAGAATCTCTAGGTCGAAGCCAACATTTTAATAAATTAATTTTTTTCAGAACCTCCTACGTTTCCTTTTTTATTCATGTGTTCTGCCATGGATTTCACAGTGGTTTTCTTTATCGCATACAACCGTGTGGATGTTATTTGCTCTTTGATGTCCACGGCATATTCTATTGTCCAGGTTTTATTTGCTAACATCTAAGCATGTTATTACATAAATCAAACAGCAGTCTTCTGAGGAAGTGGGGAGGATGAATATTTATTTTCTTTTTTATGGAAAATGAGAATAGTGAGGGTCTTAACTTTCAATACGCTTTTGGTCATAATTCAGTCAACATGCAATAATCCTTATAGCAAAATATAAAAATTTAGAGAGCTGGGTGGTGAGAGATGACTACAAGGTGGAAACAGCATATAGTATTGTAATTTTCAAGCAGGTATGTTTCTGCGTATTGCAAGGCAGTATTGCCTTAATCCAAGTCAAGAATAAAAATTGCTAGCCAACGTAGTTAATTTCTATAACAAACATGGAATTTGAACACTTCCACTTTCCAAAGGTTCAAATGACGAGGTAACTCCACCAATTTTTTGTTTGGAAAGGAATATATTCAAGGACTGTTAGATAATAAAAGACAGAATAAAATAGTAGTAACAGTGACACAGTTGTTCTGAAACTTGTCACTCGTCCCATGAGAAGCACTCCTTGTATGCAGAACAACTATTGTAAGGAAAGAGGACTGAATCAATTGAAGTAATCGCCTGGCTTGTAAGAGCATCTAGCTTGTGTGTTTCCCTATCCAGCACCTAATGCTCCATGCTTTAAACAGAAACTGCTAAATAATGGCAGACTGCTTCTTCCTGCACCTCCATATCATCTTCCTGCACCTCCATACTTTAGGCAAATTTACTATTTTATCCTTTTTAAAATATCCCATACCCGATTATACCCTCCACCCCTTTTATCTTCTTCCT
>Ga0209489_106679_pt1 | contig 18231 bp, 15 predicted proteins | sample SiratrowhiteBW_FD_187527 | JGI IMG/M metagenome (GOLD analysis project Ga0209489, IMG submission 187527) | Root nodule microbial communities of legume samples collected from California, USA - Siratro white BW (SPAdes) (version 2) | ecosystem: Host-associated > Plants > Roots > Nodule | place...
ATATATATATATATATATATATATATATATATTATAATTATAAATATTTTATATATAATTATAATAAATTTATTTATTATTTAATATATTTTACTTTTATATTATATAATAATTATAATATGTAATTAATTTACTTTTAAAATAAGAATAAGGTTAAAATTATATTTAACCTGCCTCTTACGTGGCTTTCTCTTCTAATCTTCTTACTCAAGAGAAGATAAAAAATATGTTTCTACCGCAAATCAGTCCGCACAAATTAATAGAACCAAACCCAAATCTCTCCCATAAATCTGTGCTGTATTTGTTATCCCGTAAATCCGTCGTTTGAAACAAACGAAGCATTAGGGTGTGTTTGGATTTGAAGATGGATTTAAGGGAGTGAAAAAGAAATGATTTGAGAGGAAAGTAGGTGAAAAGTGTATCTGTTTGGATTGAAGAGGAGATGATAAGTGATAACAATGCAATGAAAATAAAGAAAAGGAGTGGGCCCAGATACACGAGAGAATGCAGGGACAAGATTGGAACGTTCTAGAGTACCAAAATGAAGGGGATTTAGCAAGGAAGGACAGCTGGAATGGGTAGGGAATAAATTGTGAGCCTCTTCTTCTCTGGAATATTCTTCTCTTTCCCTGACTGTTCTTCTTCCTCTTCTTCTCATTTATCCTTAACTCTGTTGCAGGTGGTTGTTACATTTCTATTAATCCCTGTGTGACCCTCCAGCTTATGAATCTTTTGTGAATTTCAGTTTCTGATACTGCCAAAATATATCATCTATATAATGTGAACCCTTTGTCATTACAATTTGAAATTGCAGTCGTATCATTAGTGCTTCCATTGAGTTGCGATGGGAGAAAATACGCGACTACAAACGATGCAAGTAAATATTAATAAGCTTACAGAACAATCAAATGGCCACAATGAGCAACTAGCCTCTATTACTCAAACATGGGCATCCATTCAGGTTCAACTTGGTCAATGTCTCGAACACTCACCCCGTACGGACCATGGCAAGTTGGCAGCCAGCTTCGCTCCTCTGCGACAAATGAAGGTGGATTTTCCACGTTTTGCAGGTGGTGACGATGTAATGTAGTGGAGATACCGCACAGATCGTTTCTTTAAAATATATGACATGTCAGAGGATCAAAAGCTAGATCTCGTTGCCGTCAATCTGGAAGGGAAGTCTCTAGCATGGTTCCAACTTCTTGAGAAAACTGAACCGGCACTAGACTGGTTATCTTTGTCAACAGCGATACAACTTCAATTCGGTCCATCCCAATTCGATAATCCTCGTGAAGAGCTCTTGAAACTGCGCCAAACGAGTTCAGTGGCAAATTACTTTGAGGCTTTTAATGATTTGGCCGCTAGAGCTTATGGTATGGACGATGCTCTATTATTGGACTGTTTTGTGGGCGGTTTACACCCAGAATTGCGTCGGGAAGTGAAATCTCGTTCTCCTTCATCCTTTGTTCAAGCGGTTGCCCTGGCAAAGTTATTTGAAGAACGTTTTCTACCCTTTTCTTCACGAACCCGCTCATCTCAGGTACCTTATATCCCACCTCCATCCTGGACTCCAACCCTAAAACCCAATCCTATAACAATTGTCCCTACCCCGTCACCCTCCACCCAACCATTACTAACGGCTCCACCCAAACCAACTAACCTCCGCAAATTGACACCTGCAGAAATTCAATTCCGGTGTGAGAACAACTTATGTTTTACCTGTGATGACAAATTTTCCCCATCACATCGTTGTGCTAGCAAACATTACTTCATTATTCAATCATTGGAGGAGCTCCCTTTAGACCAGGAACAAATTACTACAGCTGATCTACCCAATCCACCCATTCCGGAACCAGAACCAGAACCTGGAGAGATGGAAACACACCATTTATCTTATAATGCATTTACTGGAATTCCAACGAAGCGTTCAATTCGCTTTTCTGGCCAGGTGAAGGGTCGACAAATTCGAATATTGATGGATGGTGGCAGCTCTGATAATTTTATTCACCCCCACCTTGCATCATCCTTAGACCTTACCATTCATCGCACTCCCCCATTCAAAGTAGAAGTGGGTAGTGGTGAGTTGTTGCATTGTGAAGGGGAAGTTACCAATATCCCTATCCATATACAGGGCCATACTTTATGTATTTCGGCGTTTGTGCTTCCAATTGCATCTAAAGAACTTGTCTTGGGAGATAGTAGGTTGGAAACTTTGGAAACTCATTTGGTCAACTATAAAGAAAAGTTTATCACCTTTTTGGCTAATGACAAATTGGTTACATTACAGGGAGAACAAAACCAGGGACCATTGCAGGCTCATTTCAGACAATTCAAACGTCTTCAGTCTATGAGTAGCATCACTGCAATGTATACCTTACAAGTGCAGGCAGCTGATCCTCCTAGACATACTACATTATTGGAATTGCCTCATAATTTAGCATCTGACGTGGCTAGTATACTTTACTCCTTTCCAGAAGTGTTTCAGCCCCCTCGGGGTCTTCCCCCAGCACGTGCTCACGATCATCATATTTCACTTATGCCTAACACAGCACCGGTTAAAGTACGCCCCTATCGCTATCCCCATAGCCAAAACTCTGAGATTGCTAAGATTGTTTCTGATATGTTACAAGAGGGTATCATCAGACCGAGTACGAGCCCATTTTCGTCCCCGTGATCCTCATTAAAAAGAAGGATGGTACATGGCGTTTTTGCATTGACTACAGGGCATTGAATACAAAAATAGTGAAGGATTCGTTCCCCATGCCAACAGTAGACGAACTACTAGATGAGTTATTTGGTGCCAAATTCTTTTCTAAGCTTGATTTATGGTCTGGCTACCATCAAATTCGTGTATCTCCTGAAGATTGTTATAAAACAACGTTTCGTACTTATCAAGGATTGTATGAATGGCTCGTCATGCCCTTCGGACTCACAAATGCGCCTGCCACCTTCCAATCTCTGATGAATTCGGTGTTCGCGACAGTTCTGCGCAAATTCGTATTGGTTTTCTTCGATGATATCCTCATTTATAGCCCAGATTGGCCCGCTCACCTCCAACATTTACGCATAGCATTATCCATCTTGAGCCATGACTCACTGGTTGTTAAATTGTCCAAATGCTCGTTTGGTCAACAATGGGTTGACTATCTTGGCCATATTATTTCTAGTGACGGCGTTTGGGTCGATGACACTAAGATTGCTGCTATCAAGGAATGGCCTGTTCCTGTTTCTGTTAAGAATTTACGAGCATTTCTTGGTCTTGCAAGTTATTATCGCAAATTTATTAAAAACTTTGCTATGTTGGCTGCGCCATTAACAGATTTGTTACGTGAGGATAACTTCCATTAGTCTGCAGCAGCAGCAGCTGATGCGTTTCTCATACTCAAGCATGCACTCATGAAGGCGCCTGTTCTAGCTTTACCCGATTTCTCAAAACCCTTCATATTGGAAACACACGCTTCCGGGTCGGGATTTGGAGTGATCTTGAGTCAAGATAGCCATCCCATTGCGTATTTTTCTAAGAAGTTATCCCCAGCTGCACAAAAGCAATCCACGTATGTACGAGAAATACAAGCCATCATCGCAACGATTTCCAAATTTCGCCACTATTTATTGGGCCATAAATTTATCATTCGAACTGATCATAAAAGCTTGGAAGAAATGCAACAACAGGTTATTCAAACACCTGAACAACAAGCTTGGTTGCCCAAACTCTTTGGGTATGATTTTACTATCGAATACAAACGAGGCAACAAGAACCAAGGGGCGGATGGGCTATCTCGGGCATTTATGTCATTCTCCTCATTAACTTCCCCATTGCTGCAACAATTACAGGTTGAGTTACAATCATTTGATCCTAAGATAGAATTCACTGACTCAGAACTACAATCTGGAAAACTTCGTTGTCATCAGGGCGTTTGGTACTGGTGTGATAAATTGGTGGTGCCTTGTTCTTCTCCTTTAATTCAAACTATTCTTCAAGAATTTCATGCATCCAAGTTGGGAGGTCATGACGGTATAAAAAAGACACTGGTTCGCATTTCCTCTCAATTTTATTGGAAACATATGCAAAAGTCCATCAAGAAATACATTGCGAAGTGCCAAATTTGTCAACAGATGAAGTATAGTACTCAACCACCAGCGGGTTTGCTCGAACCACTTCTTATTCCTTCTCATTTTTGGCTCGACATTGCCATGGATTTTATCACAGGTTTACCGTGGGTACAAGGATACGCGGTTAGTATGGTGGTGGTGGATCGTCTGTCCAAATTTGCTCATTTTATACCCTTGCCGGAGGATTACTCAGCAACTAAAGTGGCTGACGCATTTATAGATCGCGTGGTTAGCATTCATGGTCTGCCTAAATCAATTGTCTCTGATCGAGACAAAGTCCTTACTAGTAAATTCTGGGAGCATTTATGTGCGAGGCAAGGTATTGTGTTGGCACGTAGCTCGGCTTATCATCCACAAACTGATGGCCAATCGGAGGTATTGAATTGTTGCTTGGAGATGTATCTTCGATGTTTTACTCAAAATAATCCACGAGACTGGCTTAAATTGTTACCCTAGGCAATGTTTAGTTATAATACGTCGTGGCATTCATCTATTGGGATGTCTCCTTACAAAGACATCTTTGGTACATAACCTTTACCTATTTTGTGATACACGCCAATTGTCACAGACCCTCCATCACTACAAGACCAATTACAACAGAGGGATTCCATTTTGCATGAACTTAAAGACAATCTTCAGTGGGCTAGGAATCGGATGAAAGCTCGTGCAGACATGAAGAGGAGAGAGCTGGAATTTCAAATTGGAGATTTTGTATATGTGAAACTCCAGCCATATAGGCAACATTCAGTGGCTTTACGCACAAATCAAAAGTTGTCTATGAGGTATTTTGGGCCTTTTAAGGTACTGGATAGAATTGGTAAGGTGGCATACAAACTGGAGCTTCCCCCTACTGCCAAGATTCATCCTGTGTTTCACATTTCTGTTTTAAAGAAATGCATTGGCGCTCCAACCACGACTACTATTCCAACACCATTATTAATTGATGACATTGGTGTTCAATTACATCCACAACTCGTTTTGGGACATCGCATGATTAAGAAGAATGATAGGTGGCATGAGGAGGTTCTAATTAAGTGGCAGTCGCTGCCGTCTGAAGAAGCTACATAGGAATCCTATGAACAAATGCAGCAACAGTTTCCTTCTTTCGACCTTGAGGGCAAGGTCAATTTTAACGAAGGGGGTAATGATAACAATGCAATGAAAATAAAGAAAAGGAGTGGGCCCAGATACACGAGAGAATGCAGGGACAAGATTGGAACATTCTAGAGTACCAAAATGAAGGGGATTTAGCATGGAAGGACAGCTGGAATGGGCAGGGAATATATTGTGAGCCTCCTCTTCTCTGGAATATTCTTCTCTTTCCCTGACTGTTCTTCTTCCTCTTCTTATCATTTATCCTTAACTCTGTTGCAGGTGGTTGTTACTTTTCTATTAATCCCTGTGTGACCCTCCAGCTTATGAATCTTTTGTGAATTTCAGTTTCTGATACTGCCAAAATATATCATCTATATACTCTGAACCCTTTGTCATTACAATTTGAAATTGCAGTCGTATCAATAAGAATAGAAGAGAAAGTTTATAAAAATTTATGAAAGATATAATTAGAATTATTGATAAAATATTTTTTAATTATAATTTTTAATTTTATTATTATTACTTTTATTATTATGATTATAATTTTAATTTATAATTTTATTATTATTTTTGGTTTTTTATATTAATATTACTAATATTTTAATTTAATAATTATTATATTTTTATTATTATATTATCAATTTATTATCAGTATTTCTATATTTTATTTTTATTAATATATTATTATTTTATTATTATTAGTCTTCTTTTTGCATAAATCTGCATATATCACCGAAGAAAGAAGAGGTAACATTTCTCTTCTCGATTTCTGTAATCAATCAATATTTTATTTCTTGGTAAATCACTACAAAATATCATGTTTGTGGTGGCGGTTTTAATATGGCTTTTCAAAAATAGTGTCATATTATATTATATAAATCGACATTTTAATGACTGTCACATTTTAAGTTTAAAAAATGACATTTAGAAATGCCACTTTATACATAATATCATTTTTTGACACGCGCGCAATTTTCATTCTCTCAAAATGAAAACACAAAGTTTCCCTCAAAACGAATGAAAAGCAAAATTTCCTAATAAACAAGTTCCCTCCAAATTGAAACGTGTAAAGTTCCCTCAAAATCTTTCCTTTCGTATGGTATGATTTCTAAACCTAAAATTTTAGATCTCTTCAGTTTCGTTGAATCAAAACCCTAATTCTCTCAATTTCAGTTTTCCACATCGAAAAACCTATCTCTCTCATTCCTTAGGGTGCTTTCTTCTTCTCCTTCTTCCTCTCTTTATCAATTATGTCCAAAGTTTTTTTGCTTTTAATCTCAACCATAGTTATAAAATTTTGCTTATTAAACTCTATTATTTGGTTTCAATTGTTTAGTTTTTAGGTTTTAGGGTTATTTTGTTTTCACAATTATGAAATTTCGAGATTTGCATTCCTAATTCGGTGGTTATTTGGATTTTTGAAATCGGAATGGTGGGGACTTGTTTTGATTTTGCTATTGATGGATCCTTGGTCGGGATTTGCTGTGGATTTTTGTTTGTGTTGCTGATTTTGATTGTTTTGTATTGGGTGAATGTTGGCAATATGTTTTGAAGACTGAAGAACAATAATGGCTCTAATTAGTAGCATTGGGTATGTTGTAGTTGATAATATGTGGTGTACGTTTTGATGTTTTTGGAATCAGCTTGATGCAAAGGTGTACGCAGGGCAAAAAATACATCCCTTTTTTTCCAATGGAAGGAGGAAAATGAATGGCGCCGACGAGCTTTATCTGCTAAGAAGACAGGAAAAGGAATTAGTGGTTCTATTCATGTATTTGAAAATGTTCAGGTATGATAATTGTATTTCTAATTTGATTTTTGTGGCCTCTAGGATAGTTTTTAATAAAATTAATTGAGCTAAACTATTGTCAAACTCAACCAAACTGAACTAATTTGAGTGAAAAGTTAATTAACTCAGCGATCCTTTAGTTCAGCTTTGTTAAGAATTAAACTGCTCCTAAACTAGCCTACATATGAATTGAATTGTAAAAAATTTGGAAAATATGTTTCAAAGTAACATCTCTATTGAACATTTCAAGATTTGTTCACAGTAAACTATCAGTTGGATTAAACTATGTTTATCTTATTCAGTCATCTATTTTGCCTTTTACTTCTATATTCCAACTTTTTTTCTTTTAATTTCTTCTCTTCATCATAATAAATTTCTTTTATTAATAAAATTATCAAAGGTTTGATATTCCTGTTTTCTAAATTTTAATTTGTGCAATTTTTTTCTTGTCAATGGAGGATGATGCCTCACCCATTGATTGGATTGTCTGGACATTTTTGGATAATACCACAATTGTATATTTTGGTAGAGAGAGCTCAAATTTATCTTTTATGGATGGTTCTATTGAATCCTTAAATCTTGATAACATACCTAGTGCTTTAAGACTCTAAAGCACTAAGAAAGTCGTGTCTTGTCCAAGTCAACTTTCTATACAGCCAGATGTCACCACCAAATTCAGTTGTGTTACAGAAAGCAAAATGTCATTTGAAGTTAGATGTAAAAGTGATACATAAATTTTTCTTTTATTCTACTTGAGTTCCTCTATTACCATCCCCAATAACCTGAACCCTTTTCAAAGTTTTATCTAATAAGTGAAAGTTAGTTTAGATGGAAACAATGGCACTGCTGTGTCAATTATTTATAACATTTGCCAAATATTGTCAGGACCTGTACTTGGGAGTGAATGAAAATACTTTTCTAGGGCATAAGGACATTTTCGGAAAGCCAGATACTGAGCCATAAAGTAAATTTCTCCAAGCAAGGTGATAATAGATGTACATTTTACCAGTGATTTATTTATTTATTTTTGTTATTATGAGTAAGTTGCATTGTTTCCCTATATTCGTTTTTTACTTTAGCTAATGCAATAATTGAGAAACTAACTTTCCATCTCTAGAAGCAAATAGACCCTTAGAGAAAATTGTTCAAAGGGGACAGAAAAATTATAGTTCACAGTCCCATTACAAGAGCTCAAAGTTAAATTTGGTCTTCATCTGGTTCTCAACACGAATCAAATTACAAAGGGAAAGTTAAAAGAATTACAAAGATTCTTCAACTGGTACTTTTTTGTCCTCTATACTTTTGTAGGATTCATACTATTTTGTATTTGGTTTGTGATTACATGGTGTAATATTAAATGAAATAGTAATAGATAGAATGTAAATAAGTTTATTTTGTTTTTATTTATTTGTTTGAGTTGATGCTTTTAGATTGCTACTTTTTACACTTTCTCAACTTCCCAACCAAATCAAGAGATTGTTGCTCCTGTCACAATATCCATCTAAGTCTAAAAAAAATCCTAAACAACAAATTTTCAAAACTCTTCTCAGTAAATCTTGAAAGTAAGAACATCAGAGCACTCAACTTGAACCTTAACCCGATCAGAGCACTCAAAAGAAATCCTAAACCCTCTCAAAATCCTTTTAAATAAAAAAAATGAGCCAAACAGGAACCCTAAAACCCATCAAAGCACTCAAAAGAAACTTTAAACCATTATTTTTTTATTATTATCATTACCATTACTTTTTTTCTTTGTTTTCTTAACAAATCAATAAATAATGTTTAATTTCAAATAAATTTGTGAAAATATAAAAAAATATAAAATTTTCAAAATTAAAATATGAAACATCATCAAATACATTCTCACATTAGAACTACGTGATCCCTGATTTTTCTTTGGGGTGTGTTTGGATGTGGAGATGGATTTGAGGGAGGGGAAACGAGTGGATTTGAGATGAAGGTGTGTGGAAAGTATGTGTGTTTGGATTAAGGAAAAGATGGTAAGAAAAGAAAGGAAAGGGTATGAGAGTTTGTGAATGATGTGATGGATATGATTGATAAAATAATTCTTTTAATAAATAAAATTATAATATTACAAATATACCCTTGTGATTAAAATTAACTTAAAATAAAATATGATTAATTTGTTGGATATGACTGATGAATTATTATTATGTTTAGTTCATGGGACTAGGAGATTATTAATTATTTTAAAATAAAATAAAAAAATTAAATTATTATGGTTAATATTATTAATATTTTATAAATTTATTTTTATTATTATTATTATAATTTTTAATTTTATTATTATTACTTTTATTATTATTTTATAATTTTATTATTATTTTTATTTTTTAACATTAATATTATTAATATTTTGTTTTTGTAATTATCTTATTTTTATTATCATTTTATAAATATATTATTAGTATTTTATTATTATTATTATTATTTTAAAAATTTATTAAATTTATTATTCTTTTAATAATTATTGTATTATATTAATTGTATTTATTTTATTGTAATATAAATGAAATCAAAAATAAATTAATGGTAGTTTTGTAATTGTACCAAGTGTTACACTACTTTCTTCTTCTCTCTGCTTAGGTGAGGGAGGATGACCAATAGTAACACTCCTGCTTTTCCATGCTTGTATTTCCGTTTAAATCAATAGATGCAAACATACAAACATACTTTCATCCCTCAAATCCGTCTTCTTAAATAGTAAATCAGTTCAAACAAACATAGCATTATGGAAATACATAGGACCATGGACAATCCTTATCAGTCTCAAAAATGAAAAATATACTTTATTTATTTATTTTTACTTATTATGTTTATTTTATTTTCATTTTTTATTATTTTTTATTTATTTATTTTTATTTATTACCTCTTTGTTAATAAATTAATTTGTTGTTAAAAATGATTTTATAGTGAATTCCCAAAACAAAAAAATATATAAATTTTCTAAAATAAAAAATAACAATAATAAATTTAACAAAAAATAAATAAATAATAAAAGATATTAAACATCCTAGCAAACAAATTCTATAGTTAGAACTACGTGAACCCTGATTTTTCATCCTAAATAGAAATACGTAAGACCAAGGTCAATCCTTGTCAGGCCCAAAAAAGAAAAGAAATATTTTCTTTCTTTGTTTGTTTGTTTATTTTCATTTATTTGCATCTTTGTTCTTTCTTTATTTATATTTATGTTTATTTTATTGGTATTTTTGTTTATTTTCATTTATTTTATTTGTATCTTTGTTTTCTTAGTTTTGTTTATTTGTATTTGTTTTCATTTTAATTTGCTTATTTGATTAAAGGTGTCTTAGGACGAGCATTCTGAGAGTGCTAATACCTTTCCTACACGTAACCGACTCCCGAATCTATATATGGTTCGCATACATTTCTTTTTTTGGTTTATTCATAGTTTTTCATAATAAACTATGGTGGCAACTCCAATCTCTAATCAAATATATTTTTTAAATTTAATTTCTCATCGCCCTGTCGTGATCCCGGTCGCGACAATCGTTGTTCACAGTCGGTAAATTTCTTTGCTCAAATAATAAATGGCGTGCTCTTTTCACCTTGTTCTATCATGTTGATCCAACACGTTACCCATTGATTTATCTAACACTATCACAAACAAAATAAGCGGTATTCCAAGAACTGGCGGACATTGGAGGCTCTTGTAAATATTGCTTAATTTTATCGAAAGTTGCTTGACAATCTTCGTTCCACTCCACAACTTGGTTTTTATGCAACAGTTTGAATATTGGTTTGTAAGTGATAATCATTTGGGAGGTAAGTCTAGCAATGTAATTTAGTCTTCCTAGACAACCCCTGACTTTTTTTTTTTCGTGTGAGGATGTGAGATCTCTAGTATTGAACACACCTTGTCTAGGTCTACCTCTATCCCCTTTTTACTGATAATGAAGCCCAATAGTTTTCCATATTTAACGCCAAAAGTACATTTAGCTGGATTAAACCTAAGTTTAAATTTCACTCAACCTTCAAAGAACTTTCTCAGGTTGACAAGGTGTTCTTCTTTAGATCTAGATTTGACGATCATATCATCAACATAAACATCAATTTCCTTATGCATCATATTGTGAAAAAGAGTCACCATGGCCCTTTGATATGTTGCTTCAACATTCTTGAACCCAAATGACATCACCTTATAACAAAAAGTGACCCATAGTGTGATGACTGTGGTCTTTTCTACCTCTTCAGTTGCCATCTTGATCTGATTGTATCCCAAGAATCCATTCAGAATGAGAATAACAAAGATGTGGCTATTTTGTCTACCAGAGTATTGATATGTGGTAGCGGAAAATCTACATATATTCGAACTTTTCCTCCTTTTTTGGCATTGACACTATATTTGCCACCCGTTGAGAATATTTTGATATGCCAAGAATTGCCTTTCCACTTCCTGCTTTATTTTTAAGGATATATTTGGCTTCATTCTTCTCAATTTCTACTTGACCAAATGGCATTCTGGCTTGAGTGGTAGTTTTTGTTGTACTACGTCAGGGTCTAATCCGGGCATGTCCTGGTAGGACTAAGCAAAAACATCTTTGAATTCTTTTGACGGACTATATAGTTGCTCCTGTGTCTCTTTTGTTATGTCGGTGCGTATTTTGACTTCTTTTTCCTAACCTTCCTCCCCCAATTATCCGTTTCCACATTCTCCTGATGCGATTTTATTTCTTTTGTTTCCTGTTCCACTAATCTCAACAGTTTAGGAGATGTTTCATAGTCTTCATCATAATCATTTTCCATATTATCGATAGGGATTGCAAAATTAGGGCATGAAATATAGTCATTGTTATTTTCAAAATATTCATCGACAGATCTACATTATTCAAGTTTATGAAAATAAATAGGCAATAAATAAGAAATGGTGAAGAGCAAGATCGAAACACAAATTTATGTTAGTAAATATGTGTTCATGCCAACACTAAGTTTTTCCAAAAAGAGTCAGCCCTTACAAGTAACGAATCACAAAGTTTTAACCCAAACCAAAGGGTAGCTATAAAATGTTACATTTCACTACAATTAAACACCATGGGTAAGTCCACCGATTCCCAGTTGTTACGCTGCACGCTAAGGAGGATAGGGGCGCACAAAATTCAGATTTCTGTCTTCGAGCTCTTTCTCGATCGCTGCCACTTGACCAACACTTATCCATCCTGTACTCAAGAAACTTTTTCTAATGTCGCACAAGGTGTTTCCTCCTATCCTTGGCTCGCGACCCTCTAGCCTAGCAAAACTTTTCTCTCTTCTTTCTCTATCACGCTTCAGTTGCTCCCTTGGTAGGTTTGTATCTTAGGTCGTATCTTCCTTTGTTCTCGCCAATTCCAATGAGTATACAAGTTCCTTACCATCCTTGCTTAGCCCATCCCCAAACTGGTATCCTTCTTTTAATATGGTTCTAGCCATAGTCACGAATGCTCTTGGCAATTAAGAGTTTAACTTGAAAGACTCGACATATGCAATGCCTTCAATCTCTAGGGTTTGGAAGGAAGTTTCCAAGGCTTCCTCAGTGATCTCAATGTATCGAGTGGACAACGGTCCACTCACTAGTAAATCTTTTTCTCTATAGACTATTACTAGGTTGGCATCCACTACAAAATTCAACTTCTAATGCGGTGTGGAAGGCACAACACCAACAATATGAATCCAAGGATGCCTTAGCAAGCAGTTGTATGTTAGGGAGTATATCCATTACTTGAAATACTACTTGCAAAGTGCAGGACCCAACTTTCACTAGCAATTCTACTACTCACATTACTTCTCTTATGCTCCCATCGAAAGCCTTTACAACCATAACACTTGAGCATATGTGGACCCCTTCAAAGCATAACTTGTTCAACGTTGAAAACTAAGCCAAGAGGACTTGGTTTTGAACCTAGAACTTAGCCACATTCTTTTTAGTCCGTTTCCCATTGTTTCCTATTAGTATCACTCAAAAAAGTTATGGGCCTTTTGACACGAAAACCTGTTGAAGTTGAAAACCAAGCCAAGATGATTAGGTTTTGCACCCAAAACTTCCCCACAATATTTTTGGTCATTTTGTTGTCGTTTCCCATCAACACGACTAAAAAATATGGTCAAAATTTCATGACTTTAGACACAAAACATTGCCAAACTTGCATGCCAACCCAAAATTACTTGACTTTACCCCGAAAACCTCTTTTTAGATCGATTTGTGGTTGTTTGACATAATAGAGGATGAAGAAAACTTCAGGTTAAAATTTCATGAGTCTTTCAGGTATGGAAACCACCAAAGCTGGCAGAGCTGAAAACCAAGCCAAGATGACTTGGTTTTGCACTCAAAACATACCCACATTTGTTTTAGTCAATTTCTTATTCTTTGCCATCAGTATTTTTTAAAAAAAGTTGAAGTCAAAATTTCATGACTTCTAGTAGGAAAACCTAGCGAAGTTCGAAACCAACATAAGATGACTAGGTTTTACACCGAAACCTTCACCATATCATTTTCGGCCATTTTGTTGTTGTTTCTAATCAATACGACTAAAAAATGTTTTGCTCAAAATTTCATGACTTTTGGCATGAAAGCTCGTCAAACCTGCAAACCAACCCAAAATGACTTGATTTTGCCCCCAAAACTTCCTTTTGTGGGTTGATTTGTGGTTGTTTGAGATGAAAGAGGACCCAAAAAATTTCATGCCAAAATTGCATGACTCTATCATGCATGGAAACCATTAAAGTTGGCAAAGTTGAAAACCAAGCTAAGATAACTTGGTTTTGGACCCGGAACAACCCACATGCTTTTGATCAATTTCTTATCATTTCCCTTGAATACGATTGAAAAATGTTCTGGTCAAAATTTAATGACTTTCGGCATGAAAACTTTTCGAAGTTGGAAACGAACCTCAGATCTCTAGGTTTTGCACCCAAACATTCCGCACATTATTTTCTGTCATTTTGTTGTGTTTCCCGTCAATAAGACTAAACAATCTTCCCATCTAAATTTTATGACTTTTGGCACGAAAACTCGCCAAACATGCAAACCAACCAAAAATGACTTGGTTTTGCCCCCCAAACTTTTGAATATCCTTTTCTTTCTAGATTGATTTGTGGTTGTTTGACATAAAAGAGTGTCGAGAAAAGTTCAGGTCAAAATTTCATGCTTTTTCAGGCATGCAAACTACCAAAGCTAGTAAAGTTAGAAATCAACCCAAGATGACTAGGTTTTGCACCCGAAACATACTCCCAGTCTTTTTAATCCACTTCTTATCATTTCCCATTAGTACGAATCAAAATAGTTCTGGTCAATATTTAATGACTTTTGGCCCGAAAATCTGTTGGAGTTAGAAACAAGCGCAAGATTACTAGATTTTGCACCCAAACCTTCCCCACATAATTTTTGATCATTTTGTTGTTGTTTCTCATCAATCGGTTAAAAAATGTTCCGGTGAAAATTTCATGACTTTTCGCATGAAAACTCCCCAAAGTTGCTAGCCAACCCAAAATATCTTGGTTTTGTCCCCAAACTCATGAACATCTTTTTTTTGGGTTGATTTGTGGTTATTTGACAAAAAAGAGTACCAAGAAAACCGCAGGTCAAAATTTCGTGACTCTTTCAAGCACGAAAATCACCAAAGCTGTCAAAGTTGAAAACTAAGCCAAGATGACTAGGTTTTCCACCCAAAACATACCTATATTCTTTTTGATCCATTTCTTATTGTTTACCATTAGTCTGGCTCAAAAAAGTCCCGGTTAAAATTTCATGACATTTGGCACGAAAACCTACCGAAGGTGGAAACCAATCGAAGATGACTAGGTCTTGCTTACAAACCTTACCCACATCATTTTAGGTTATTTTGTTATTGTTTCCCATCAATACGACTAAAAAATGTTTTAGTCCAAATTTCATTACTTTTGGTACAAAAAACTCGACAAACATGCGAACAAACCCAAAATCACTTGGTTTTGCACCCAAAACTTTCAAACATCATTTTTTGGGTCAATTTGTGGTTGTTTGACATGAAAAGTGGGCCAAGAAAACTTTAGGTTAAAATTTCATGACTCTTTCAGACAAAGAAACCACCAAAACTAACAAGGTTGAAAACCAGGCCATGCTCACTTTGTTTTGCACCTGAAACATACACACCTTCTTTTTGGTCCATTTCGTATCGTTTTCCCACAGTACAACTCAAAAATACTCCAGTCAAAATTTCTTGACTTCCGACACAAAAAGTTGCCGAAGTTGAAAACCAACCCAAGATGCTTAGATTTCGCACCCAAACCTTCCCCACATCTTTTGCAGTCAATTTATTGTTATTTCCAATCATTAGAGCTAACAAATGTTTCAGTCAAAATTTCATGACTTTTGATATAAAAACTTGCCACATTGCATACCAACCGAAAATGACTTGGTTTTGCCTCCTAAAAATTTTGAGCAACCTTCTTTGGGTCGATTTGTGGTTGTTTGGCTAAAAAGAGGGTGAAGAAAACTCTAAATAAACATTTCATGACTCTTTTAGGCACGAACACTACCAAAGCTAGAAAAGTTGAAAACTAAGCTAAGAAGACTTAGTTTTGCACCAGAAACATGTCGTCATTCTTTTTGGTCCATTTCTTATCGCTTAGCATTACGACATAAAAATGCTTCGGCCAAAATTTCATAACTTTCAACACAAAAACCTGTCGAAGTTGGCAACCAATCTAAGATATCTAGGTTTTTCACTCATACCTTCTGCACAACATTTTTAATTATTTTGTTGTTGTTGCTTCCCATCAATGTGGTTCAAAAATGTTTTGGTCAAAATTTGATGACTTTTGGTACAAAAACTTGTGAAACTTGATAACCAATCCAAAATGACTTGGTTTTGCCCCCAAAACTTGGAACATCCTTTTTTAGATCGATTTGTGGTTGTTTGATGGAAAAGAAAACCAATAAAACTTCAGGTCAAAATTTCATTACAATTTCAAGCACGAAAACCATCAAATCTAGCAAGGTTGAAAACTAGGCCAAGATAACTTTGTTTTTCACTCGAAACATAAAACATTCTTTTTTGTCCATTTCTTATCGTTTCCCCTTACCATAACTCAAAAATACTCTGAGTAAAATTTCATGACTTCTAGCACAAAAACTTGTCGAAGTCTCAAAACCAACCCAAGATGTGTAGGTTTTGCACTGAAACCTTCCCCACATTATTTTTGGTCATTTTGTTGTTGTTTACCATAAATACAACAAAAAAATGTTCCAGTTAAAATTCCATGACTTTTGGCATGAAAATTTTCCACTTTTGCAAACTAATAAATGTTATTATTATAAATGTTATTATTATTATTACAAATATTATTATTATTATTAATATTATTATTGTTAATATTATTGTTATTATAAATATTATTTTTAGTATGATTATTGTTATTGCTATTATTATTATTATAAATATTACTATTATAAATATTGTTATTATAAATATTATTATTATTATTAATATGACTATTATTATTATTATTATTATTAAATCTGTTAGTAAATTAATCGCTAATTTATCAATGGATTTATTTATGAATTTGTCGACGAATAATTTGGTGGTAAATATTTTTTTTGGTAAATCAATCATTAATGACATTTTATCGATGGATAAAATTTCTTAGGTAATTTTTCATCGGTACTTTGCGTTTTTCTTATGGTGATATAAAAGTTCATAAACATCGAAAGTAATAAAATCTATTATTGAAGTCAGTACACATGTTTCACGTTTTTCTTATTGAAAAATAAATGTATTGTTATATATATATATATATATATATATATATATATATATATATTGTGTTTTTAAATCTCAACCTATTATAGTTCCACAATATTCTCAAATTGGTTAAGACATAAGTTTATTTGAAATCATAATTTGTCTCTATAAGTTAAATGATCAAACAAGCACACTATACATTATGACCTAAGAATAAATGATATTTTGTTTAAACAATCAAGAGCATTTTACAATGGATTTAATATGATTCTCATGTGGAAATGTGTATTATGGAAACTTTTCATTCATGACATTTTTTGTTATACATACTTGTTCACATGGATTAGTAAAAAATTTGAGTGATTGAATTGGACGTATAGTATGTATAAAATATTTTTGGAAAATTACATGTATAAATCTTGTTATACATATGTAAATATATGTCAAGAATATATATATATATATATATATATATATATATATATATATATATAAAATATATATATATATATATATATATATATATATATATATATATATAAAATTCATAACTCCTCTAGTGTATTATTACCAAAATCTCATAGAAACTAGAAAGTATTGTTTGCATATCTTCATAGAAATATAAAAACAAAGGAATTAAATATGTAGTATGATTGTCAAAGTAAAAGTTAGTGTAATCATCAAAATTGAACACAAAAAATATAATGAATGGAAAATTTCCTTAATACATATTTCGATAGCTTATATTAGATGAATAAAATAGTGCTCTTGATTTCTTAAAGAAATTAGTATCTTCAATCATATCATAACAAGAAAAAAAATTGAAAACATACAGTGTTGGTTTATCATTGAACAAACGTGAATATCATTTATGGTTAATGTAGGATGAGGAAAGTAACTTTAAGAACTTAACAGAAAACGGTAGGTTGAATATTTCATCTAGTCAATTGAAAAATTGAAAAACAATAATCTAATAAATTCATAACTCAAATTTTCGTAAGTATAATGAAGACACAAATAATAAAAGTTAGTCAGTTATAGGTTTGATGTACTATTATTCCATTTTCATTATTGTGAAATAATTGTCCTTATTATTATTTGTTTTTCTACTCTGTTTTGAATTAATTGTAAACTATTTTAGAATTAGATTTTGATTGTATCTTCTCATTACTGTCAATATTTTGTTTACTTGAAATCTTAACCTCTTATTTGGTTGTGGTATGGGTTAACTTGAAACCATAAGTTGTGACCATCAGATAATGATCAACCAACACATTATATATTATGACTTGACAATAAAAGAGAGTTTGTTTAACCTATTAAGAGTATTTTACATTGGAATTAATATATTTCGTATGAAAATCTGCATTATGAAAACTTTTCAGTCATGACATTTTTTGTTGTACATTCTATTTCACATAAAGTGGTAAAATATTTAAGTGATTAAATTAGAAATATCTATTATGTATAAAATGTTTTATGAAAATTATATAT
>Ga0209489_106682_pt1 | contig 18229 bp, 9 predicted proteins | sample SiratrowhiteBW_FD_187527 | JGI IMG/M metagenome (GOLD analysis project Ga0209489, IMG submission 187527) | Root nodule microbial communities of legume samples collected from California, USA - Siratro white BW (SPAdes) (version 2) | ecosystem: Host-associated > Plants > Roots > Nodule | place: USA...
TATATATATATATATATTTTGACACATTTACTCTAGGAAATCTTATCTTCATCGATACAATGATTTTAATATATTTTCCTCGCCAATAACAACTAGCTATATTTTCAAAGCAGTACTAATTTCACTAATAATCATAAATGACTATCAAATATAAAGTTACTTTTAAATAATAAAGTACACATATATAAATATAACTTTAAAATTTATGTGAAATTTGGAGCGAAATAATTTATAAATTAAATCAGTAGAAAACTAACTACCCATATGATTCTTTTTTTAAAACAAGTTATTTTTGGATTTTGAATTTATAAGTTCCCAATCAATTTACATTCAAATCATAACTCTACACAAAAAACGTTTGCAAATTTGTAATAAATATTTCCACAAAAAAGTTTTCTGCTTATTTTCTTTTAAGAAATCACTTAATGCTAGTGTATTATTTCCCACCGATTAATATAGAAATTGGACGATGACAAGAGTCGGTTACCAAAGCTTCCGCGATCTCACAATTGTTTAACGTTGTCCTTTTCTAATTGGTATTTCACACGGCAAAAAGTATTCACAGTATAATTTAATAACCCATTCGTGTTCCTCTTACAAAAGACTATGTCTTTTTTATCCATTCGGTCAAACAAAACAAGACAACCACTTTCTACACAAAAGAAAGCAGACAGAAAAGGTACGTCTCTTCTTTTTCTTTTGGGTTTTTGGAATCTCATATTCTCCTCATGCTAAGTTTATTGGATTAGTTTAACAAGCATAATTAATATATTTAAACAGTTTTAAGCTTCTTAAACCTATCATCTTCTGTTTCCAGGATGAACACGATTTCTATTATCTGTTTCAATTTTCACATTAATTTTCTGATTGTTCTTGCACTGTTCGTGCACATATCATCTCAGCTTGGTTCAAAGGTAGAAGAGCTTCCTGGCTTTGAAGGGCCTCTTCCTTTCGAACTCGAAACAGGGTAAGCAACAGCATTTCCCCTTTTTTGATTTCAACCCTTTTAGTGATTCAGTGAATTTTAGTTTGATGGACATAAAGGCACAACAGGTATGTAGGGTTGGGAGAAACAGATGATGACAAACAAGTGTTTTACTACTTTATCAAGTCAGAGAATGATCCTGCAAAAGATCCTCTTATGCTTTGGCTAACTGGTGGCCCTGGTTGCTCTTCATTTTCAGGTCTTGCTTTTCAAATAGGTAATTCTGAGATGACTAATTCCTTTAATAACAAGCACTAAATCTGGATTGAAACACCTTCCATCGAGTATTCTTTCCCAAAATCACACTTTAACTCAACAAGTTTGACTCTTAGTCACTCCTAGTTATGATGTGAAATTTGCATTAAGGTTTATTATTAGATTAAGATTTGTTATCTAGAGAGAGATTGCATTCTTTAACGGATACAAAATTAGGTATTCTCTCTTAGTTAGCTACATGAGCAGTTTTTTCGAATCCAGAAATTTGACAGTGTTTATGCTCTATACATGGAGATCTTTATGTTATTCTTTTTGAAAATTGGTTTTATGTAGGCACTGAAAAATATATCGATTTAGGTATCACTTTTGGTAGTTGAGCAGTTCCATATGTTCTAATATTCTTTCTGCATCTGTGGAGCTTAAATATAGACATTTTTGTATTTAATGCACTCTGTAACTTTAATTTAATGCACTATGTAACTTTAATTTACTCCACTAACCGTATTTATCTTCTAAGTAGCATAGTTTTTTACATATGAACATATTCATATGGTAAGAATATGTATCGTACAAGACAGTTAAAGTTAAAATTTTCTTTGTACTGAAAGGTTGTTGAAGAAAGTAACTATATCTCTGGATTTTGATATTGACTTGTATTTGACCTTGAACAAATTTCTTTAATTAAGGGAAGCAATTTGTAGAAATAACCATATGTATATATTATTGGTAGTATGAGATTAAATTGAATGCCTATTTTTGAATCATTGAGTTAAGAGCTACCGTCAAAGTGTTGCAAGATTATTTTTCTTATGCTTACTCTCCTAAGTCAAGTCCCTCTGGGTCTTCCTAAGTTCATCATGTATGTTGAAGAGACAATCACTGCTATATGAGAAAGCATTTATTTAACCTAACCTTTATTTCCATTTTAGATGTGGTACTGAGTTCATTAGAAAACTAACTTCACTAAAAACATTGAATCAATTGGATGTAATAGGTCCATTTGGATTCAAGCATGACGAGTATGATGGGAGCGTGCCAAATTTGTTTTTGAGGTCACAGTCCTGGACCAAGGTATAGATTTCATAATGCATATTCCTCAATAGTTAGTTCCAATTTCATAAAATTAATAATCATAATTTATCATAGGCAGTGATACTTGGTCTTCTTACATTATTTTTCAGGTATGTTTGTCATCCTGCTAATTCTTTGTAATGTTCTCTTTTGACAGGTATGTAGCATTATTTTTGTAGATTTGCCTTTTGGAACTGGCTTCTCGTATGCAAAAAATATCACTGCTCAGAGGAAGGACTGGAAGTTAGTGCACCATACTCATCAATTTCTTAGGAAGGTACATTCATTGTCACTCTTATCATGTTTCTGCAAGCACCAAAGTTTTCCTTTTTTTCTCACTAGTTTTCCCTTTCCTAAGCCTTTTGAAAACAAGATGGAATAATTTTGATCATTCTTTTATCAAACTGCAATCCTTGCATGGTCATCTTTGTAGTGGCTGATTGATCACCCCGAATTTCTTTCAAATGACTTTTACATGGGAGCTGATTCATATTCTGGCATACCTGCCCCTGCCATTATTCAAGAAATTTCTAAGGGTATGCAATTTAAAATGGCTTAATTTAATTATAAGATGAATCGGTTACTCAATTAATTGTTATTGTCTTCTCAATTATATTGACAATGTGGCAAAAAGGTTTCTTATGATTTGGATTCTCTGGTGATATGTAGAAGTTAATAAAAAAAAAAAAAAGAAAAAGATTATACCCAAAACAACTACTTAATTACTCTCTTCCATTCCTTTCTAGCTTGCTCTGTCACCATATGTAGAAAAATAAAATAGCTGAAAAAAGAAAATCCTATTTATGGAGAAGATTTCTCTTTTCCTGGGGAATTTGAAATATGTTATAATAAGATAAGTTTTTTGGCTAGCTAATTTTAAAATAAATTAATATATTAGAAATATATAATTTCAAATTAAAAAGAAATGTAAAAAAAAATCAATTTTTTTCTAATTTTTTTCATTTATGTAAAAAAAGTTTGGTATTTTCTACTTTTTAAAAACAATTTTCTTCTTATTCTCTCCTTAGTTGAGATGTTGTCAATTCAGTCTTGATTGAGACCAACACATCAACAACTCATCCTCAATCGAGAGATCATAGTTTGGTTTCGGACTGAATATTATTGACTCAGTTAAGGTTGAGGTGTCGTCGATTCAACTAAGGAGGAAACATTATTGACTCAACCTCAATCGAGACATTGCGAACTTTGTCTCTCAACTTAGATGTCTTCAACTCAACTCTACGTAGGTCTTTGTGATCTTGATCGAGGCTAGAAAGTAATTTGTGTAGTCTTGATTAACCACAATTGAGATTGTGAGCTTGATTTCAATAGAAGTGTTGTTGCCTCAACCTCTTAACATCAACGTTTTGGCATCTTTTGCTTGAAGCCAAAAATAATTTGAATCACCTTACCAGATTGAGAAATTGAAATTTAAGAAATTTGAATTGGTTTTTTTAAACAAAATTGTTCACTACTTTAAGTCAGTAAGTTTAAGTGTCTTATGATTAAGCTTGTGGTGTCTTTTATGGGAGTAGATTTCAGCACCTTCCCTCTAGAAAATTAGGTATCATAATATCTAGATTTTAACAGAAAGAAATGACTGGAGTGTTGGAAGGTTAGGATGTTACAACTCCTTTGGTTATGTTGTTTTGGCAAATCACAGTCTATATAGATATTCCTGCAGTTTTGTTGGCAATTACTCTTATTAACTGATCGCCTAATAGACTATCCGTGGCTTTGGTGGATGGTATTTGAATCCTAAACTTTCCATTCCTCTTAGATTTAATTTTAAATGAGGATTCACCTTATGGACAATAGACTAATCAAAATATCCTATATAATCCAAGCTTGGTCATATATGATTGACCGAGTTATGACGGTAAAAATATTTATGAAGATGTAAGGAACTTAAATTTAAACAATGCAAATTTAAGTAAAATAGTCTATAAAGTAAATTTTAAGTGAATCTCACAAAATTAGTCTATATAGTAAAATTTATATCTCACGATGTCCTATTCCTAAACAACGATATATCTCCAATAAGAATCATGGAGCTGAACCAGTCAGAAAAGTTAACTGGGAACACTTCAAAGTTCTTTAGAAAAAGGAGGCTAACATGCCTATCAACAACCATGGTCGGCACTCATCAATGCTATCTAGTTAAACATTTTGATCAATAAATAGTGAAATTTTGATGCTAACTAATTATGGATGCTATGAATAGCGATTTTGATCTTCTCGGGAGTAACATCTATAATTTATTTAAAGTACTGATCCTTGTGTTGAGATCAGGTTTATCTTTCTAACCTCAATGGTACTATATATAATAATCTAATAATTAATAACTTTAATTAAAACAAATTGTATAAAATAATATCTTTGCTGACATATACTTTTTTTTCAACAGTAGGATTTTGATTATTTTTATTAAACTTTTTAAAGTAATTAGGATATTAAATTTTGAACTTAGTTATCAATTTTATTTGAAAATATGATTTTTTTCATACCCCCTAAAATATATTAATAAAGAACTGTTAAATTTGTTTCACAAATTAAGGACAGTTTTTTACAATATTATTATACAAAACTAAATCACTTTATATTTAGCTAACATATAAAAAGCTTAACATGCATGCAACATATGATAAATCTTACTATTATTCTTCGATTTCCTTGATTAACAGGAAATGAAATAGGTCTTCAACCACGAATAAATTTCCAGGTATGTTTCTCTGTTTGTGCTTTTACTATAGATAAAATAAAATTCTACAGAGTGAGTTTTGATACCTGAAGTCAATTTTCAAAACCTCAAATCGTTCAAGCAATAGCTTTTCACCTTTTCAAAATTGTAATGCTTCAGTTCCACTTTATCCACTACGAAGTCTAAATTGATCATAAAATATATTCAGGGATATCTACTAGGGAACCCCATAACAACAAGAAAAGAAAAAAATGACGAAATCCCATTTGCTCATGGAATGGGACTTATTTCTGATGAACTCTACGAGGTAGAATAGAATTTTTCTTCTGTTTAATAATGCTACTTGCATTGTAATTTTCAGTAAAGTTTGTCCCAAATGCTGATGTGCTAACTTAACTTTTTTGCAAAAATATTTAGGTATTCCTTTATATTCAGTGGAGTCTAATCAACCATTTATGTACAGTTAATTCTAAAAAAATTGTTAGCAGAAATGACAATGATTCTTACTCATCTATCTATGGACAGTCACTGAAGAGAAATTGCAAAGGAGAATACATATATGTAGATTCTAGAAATGAAATGTGTTTAAGAGATCTCGAGTACTATGATGAGGAAAGTAATGGCCATTGTATTTTGGTTTTTTATATCAGTGGAGTTTATTCATCATAATAATAAATATTATTTCTTATCTTCAGTGCCTTTCTGGGATTAATAGATTCAACATTTTGGATATGTATTGCAAAGATGATTCTACTAAGAATCATGAAGGTCCATTGAGTAGATCTCTGACTCAAAAGTTTGAGTCCTCTCTCAATTCTCATCTCACAGAGTTAGATAGAAGATGCCAGGTAATTTCTGGGTACCTTAAATGCACTCTCAAACTTTTTGTCCACCATGGTTCCAATTTGATTTCTCCATTTTTACATTATTGTAGATATATGGTTTTTTCCTTGCAACTCAATGGGCCAATGATGAGAGTGTTCGCAAATCGCTGCACGTTCGAGAGGTTTGATATAATATATTATAGTTCATTATGTTCAGTGGAGAGTAAGCTGCATCAAAATTGGCAAAAAAGTACTTTGGTCTATGTTCAACTGTAAATGAATTCAAAGTTGAGTAAGGAACCAAATAAGTGTTACCATGCATATATTTTTGTGATCAATTATCTAAAATAAATCCATTTTGTTGTTTTTATTCTTCATTTCTTTGACTTATAATGTAAAATTTTATATTTTAAGGAGTAAAAGGATTAAATTCTTTTATAGAGACTTAAATATATAAGTAATCTTTATAATTTTTTATTATTTTAGCCTTTGTGATGTGAAATTATTATTTTGAATTCTAGTATTAAATAAAAAGGTGAGAGTGGAAATATTACATCACAATACATGTGACATCATACATCTTCATTACATGTAATCCTTCTCTTATATAATTGTTTAACAGAGATAAAAGTAGGAAAATTTTATATCACAAGTATAAAAGATCGATTTTTTTAAGAGAAAACAGAATGATAAAGTAATATATTATATAGATCATAAACATGTTAAAGCCTTATATGTATAGCCTGGTTGCAGGGAACAACAGGCAAATGGGAACGTTGTAGGACTAGTAATTTTGAGGCTGAGATCTCTAGCAGCTTCGAGTTTCATGTAAATCTCAGTGCTAAAGGATACCGTTCTTTAATATATAGGTGAAGAGTTTCATATCTCAGATTTTTTCTTTTGTTTTTAAAACTTATATATGTTAGGTGTTTTTCTGTTTGAATATAGAAGGGTGTTTAAAAGTAGCTGATTTCTTATGAAAATTGGTGTTTTGTTGGCAGTGGGGATCATGATGCAGTTGTTTCTTTCATGTCAACTCAAGCATGGATCAGAGCTCTAAACTACTCCATTGTAGACTATTGGAGGCCATGGTTTCTAGAAGGCCAAGTTGCAGGGTGAGAATGAAAAATTAGCCTTCGTATGATAAATGTTTGTTGATTTTATATGCAAAACTAAAATAGCAGACCTTTACTATATGAATTTGTATGTTTTGAAATTGAGGTTGAGAGAATAATAATAAGGGGTAAACAAATTCTTATAAGAAATCAAAATATTAAAGTCTTAAAATAATAGAATTTTGGGTTTTTTATTTAAATATTATTTATTTCACTAATTTTTATTTAATAGAAGACATTTAACTTATTTTAAAGTTTAATATTTTTTTTTAAAATGTGAATCTCTTAGACATGGTATAGCCCTTTTTTTTAGTAATTTTTGTTAATTATAAATAAGTGGTTAATAATTTTCTAAAATCTTGTTAGCAAGACTTTTTAGTATAAAGAATCTCCAAAGTCAGGACTTTTCACCTATTTTATATCGTATGTGTATGAATGAGTCGTGAAGATCAAGTATCAATTTTAATACCACTTAAAGATGCTAGATAGATTGAATATTAATAAACCCTAAATAATATAAACAAACTCTTCTGAAGTTATGATTATGGCGAAATTGATATTATATACACTATTAACAAACAATCTTTACATTTTTTATGGTAAAAAGTATTTACTGTTATACTAATGGAAAAAAATTATACAAAAGGAGATACACCTTATTTTTATTTTCCTCTTATTGTAAGTTAAGAAGAAATCAAACCTTTCCACCTATTATAGTAGCTTGCTTCCCATAAAGAACATCCTAAGGTAGCATCTGTCTAATATTTTGCATTCCATGCAGATACACAAGAACATACTCTAATCAAATGACATTTGCAACTGTGAAGGTAAGATAGGAGCATTCAATTTAGATATTGCAACTGCTGTTTCCTTAGATTACAATATTATGAATTTAGTTACTTTGATAATACTGTAAATGATTGACACAATTGTAATTGATTACAGGGTTCAGGACACACAGCTCCTGAGTACAAGCCTGATGAAGGTTACGCCATGTTCAGTAGGTGGATAGCTAGTAAGCCTTTGTAAGTCAACCGCAATGTCTATGCAAATGAAATATAACTATTACGTTTAAAATATGTTATAATAATTTTGAGATTGATATGTTGCTGGTGGTTTGCAAACCCTACATTTTTCAGTTACCCTGAATATGTATATGCACGAAAATAGTTAAATAGTTGTTGGACACTTCTACCGAACTAATATCCTTCTAAAATTATTTATTTTATTATAAACCCAATAAAAGGCTTATATAATGATATGATTCTTTTAATACAACTTTTATTTCTATATATATATATATATATAAGGAAAATTAATCTCTAATCTTTTTTAGATGATGTTCTTGCACTTTATTTGTTCGAGTACGTAATATACAATACACTTATAGCATATCACAGTAAAAACAACACATACTAATAAATTATTAAAATATTTTTAGCATAATGTAAAATGAGATATTTTAATTAGCAATCCAATAACAACATTAAAAACATATAGATCATACATTAATTAATATATATATATATATATATTATATAATATTATATATATATTATATTATATATTAATAGATATTCTACATTTTTAATGAACAAGGATTTTAGGATAGGATAAATCATGAAAGTTTATGTGAATGGCATGGTGATAAAGTCGAGTGTGGCTAAAGACCATGTCTCACACGGAAAAGGTTTTTAAAAGTTGTAAGGTCACATAATATGTTACTTATTCTTTGAAGTGGGATTCATGATCACTCAAGGAAATTGAGGTGAATCCTAACAAGTGTAAAGTCATTATAATTATGAAATGTCTGACTTGCTTGAAATAGTTATAATGACTCAATGGATGTGAATTCTAACAAGTGTAAAGTTATTATAACTATGAAAAGTCCGACTTAATTCAATGGAGGTGAATTCTAACAAGTGTAAAGTTATTATAACTATGAAAAGTTTGACCTGCTTGAAATAAGTACAAGGACTCAATGGAAAGTTGGCTGCCTTGTCATGGTTTTTACCAAAGTTGATCGAGAAGTCTAAACCATTGCTCAAGCTGTGAGGTGAATTCTAACAAGTGTAAAGCCATTATAACTATGAAAAGTCCGACCTGCTTGAAATAGGTATAACGACTCAATTGGGAGTTGGCTGCTGGCTGCCTTGTCATGGTTTTTACCAAAGTTGGTCGAAAAGTCTAAACCATTGTTCAAGTTGTAGAAGGGAGTAAGGTTTTTTATTGGAATGATGAGTGTGAGGTCATGTTTGCAACCATAAAGAAGGAGATCTCTTCACTACTGTACTGGTTAGTCCTCCATCTTATTCCATCTTGGCAATCTACCTATTTGTTTGGACCTCGGCCATAAACTCCATCTTAGTATACGAGGACAACAAAAAGCAAGCACTTGTGACTTCACAAGTAGAACTTTTCAGTTTGCTGAGGAGAGATACTAGATCATTGAGAAGTTGATGCTGCCATTGGCCCTTGTCTTCTCGACTCGGAGACTTCGACACTACTTCAAGAGTTTCAATAGTGGTACACACAAACTATCCCATAAAATAGCTATTCCAAAAGCCCAAACTTGCATGAAGGAAGCCAGTGTGAGTTGTTGAACTGTCAGAATTCGGATTGAGGTATGAAAGTCGAAGACCGATGAAGGCCCAATTTTTGGTAGATTTCCTCACTGAAGTCCTACCTCATAAGGAGAATTGAGACAGGTGGATGCTTAGTGTAGACGGGTCCTATAATAAGAAAGAGAGTGGATCAAGTGTGATCTTAGAAAGGTCAGATAACTTAATTGAGCGCAAGCCATCTGATTTAACTTTTTGATGTCCAATAATCAAGTCGAGTACAAAGCACTCATAGCAAGTCTTCGTTTGGCAATTGGGGCTTAAGCACCTCAAGCGACAAAGTGACTTGCAGAGTCAGGCCAAAGGGAAGTATCAAGCTAAGGAGTCATTCCTCCAAAAGTACTACCACGTCGTCAAAAACTTGGCTGCCCACTTTGACGAATTTGTCATCGCCCATGTTCCTAGGATGACCAATGATTGAACAGACCTCTTGTCTAAATTGGCCAGCGGAAAGAAGGCAGGATAAGACAAAACCTTAATTCAGGAGATGCTAAAGACTCCCAATTGAGATTATGAAGATGTTCTAAAAATCAACTTCTCTAAGGTTACTTGGATGGCTCTCATTATAAGGTACTTGGTGGATGATGTGCTCCCATCAGAGCCTCAGAAGCCCAGGAAGTTGTGCCGAAAGACTTCCTTTTATACAATGTGCATTGGGGAACTGTTTCGCCAAGGATTCTCTTCACCAATTCTGAAGTGCTTGGATGAGGACCAAGCAGCGTATGTATTAGTCGAGCTCCACAAAGGGAAATACGGGGTACATTTGGGAGCTCGGTGTATGGCTACTCGAGTACTTCGAGCAGGATATTTTTGGCTAAGCATTAAAAATGATGCTCACTCCTTTGTAGAGAAGTATATCGAGTGCCAAAAATTTAACCCATTTACTCATTGTCACCTAAAGAGTTGCATCAGAGCATCTCACTATGGTCGTTCCATACTTGTGGAATGGATATTCTCGATCCTTTTCCCCTGGATAAAGGTTAGGTAAAATTCTTGATTGTTGTCAATGATTATTTCATTTCACGAAGTAGATTGAAGCGAGATCCCCTGCTACTATCATTGCTAGGCAGGTCCAGAAGTTTTTCTAGAAAAATGTAATATGTAGGCATGGCCTACCATACTACTTGGTAATTGACAACGGAAGACAATTCATTGATAAGGATTTGGAATAATTCTTTACTCAACTTGGTATTCGACATAAAACCTTGTCGGTTGAGCATCCTATACGAATGGTCAAGCTGAGGCGGCCAATAGAGTAATTTTGAACGAGCTAAAAAAGAAGTTGGGCCAAGCCAAAGGACTATGGGTTGAGGAGATCCATGGAATTTTGTGGGTATCATTGCACTCCACGGTCAGCAACGGGCAAAACGTCATTCTGAATTATGTACGGGTCTGATGCCATAATACTAACAGAGCTTGGTGAAGCCTCGTGGAGTAGGCAAAACTTTGATGAACCAAGAAATGACGAGAGCCTAAGAGAAAATCTTGACTTAATACACGAAATTTGAGAAGATGTTCAGGTTAGAAAGGAGGCTGCAAAGCAAAGAGTAGCTTGGCGCTACAATAACTCCAAGTGCATGCTTTTATTTAATGATCTTATGTGTTTATTATAATGATATTCACATATCTTTATGCATGAGTAGTATGTACAGATGAACTGCAGACTTAGATAAGTTTTTATTTATTATTATTTTTATTAAATTAATTTTGTTTAAATTAAAAGAGAAAAGTTAATAAATATAAAAACGATAAATATTTTAAATGTGTTGAAATCTACTTTCAAATTTAATTTGAGATCAAATCATTGCACCTTAATCCATGACTTACAATAAAATTAATTTCATTTAACGTATTATATATATATATATATATATATATATATATATATATATATATATATATGTTTGCAATTTTTTTTAAAATTAAGATTAAACTGTTATGTTGCTATAACTAAAAACAAAAATAATTCAAATGATTTTGTTGGACACAATTTTGATTTGATTTGTTTCTAAATTTGAAAACCAAATTAACGTGCCTTTTACATAAATATAAAAATCAGATTTTATAAAATGTTGTGCTTCAACGTTTAAATTTGTTCATAATGAAAATTATTCAAATTATTATGAAATGTTTAAACATGATTAATTGTTTCAAATTAAAAATATATTACGTTATTTAAATTGTTTCTATATATAAGTCAATTTTAATATAGAATCAAGAATAGAAGTTGTTCTTCTCTATTTTAGTATTATATGGTTAAGAAATCCAGCTACTAGTTTATATATTAACATGGAAAAGAAGTGGGTGGTCTAACATATATTTAAATCTTCATAATATTATTTACTAGTTTAAAATTTTATATTAAAATTAATTTTATATTAAAAGTTTTTAATATTAATTTTTATAAATAAAAAACTAATAATTTTATAAATTTTATTTATTGAATATATAAATTTAATTTTTAATATATGTACTATACGCCCCCCGCCATCGGGTTGAATAGTTATTGGTCACCCCATACGTCGACATGTGCTCGGCTTGGTAATGTACCTGGTCGTCCACTCATCATTACTTATCCTGAAAGGACACACCACCCTTCTGACAAAATCAGTATTACGTGTGCTTTACGCATCCTTTCTGACAAAAGCAAAGCAAAACTAATTATTACATGTTAGAGTAGCTACTATGATAAATAAAAAAGGATTACAGAAGACAGAGATAAGTCTTTTTAACCCAGTTAATCCTAGTCTTTGAGAACTGAGCACTGACTTTAGTATCGGAGTGCCTTTTACAGGTACCTCCCCCTGTTCATAGCAACTTTTGAGGATCAGAAACAGAAGACTGGGAAGAAACTTTTGAAGCCGAAATCAAAGAGGTATTGTTGTAGCCCTCAGGTCCCGCAAGAACAGTTGGCGCCTACTGTGGGACCAAGTGGGTAAATAACAAAGTTCTATGGTATCAACCATAAGCATAGTGCAAGACCAAAGGCAAGGAGATTTTGGGATGGCTAGTGACCACATGATATACTTGCCGCCCTACAGTAGGAGATGGCCAAAATGCGACAAAGGAATGAAGAGGAGATTCACGCCTTGAGAAGAGAAAATGAAGAGATGAGGGAGATCGCCCTCCTTCACCAACCCCTAATAGTAGTGATCAAAACAAAAACCCTACCAACTCGAAGCAACCAAGAATATTGTGGTGAATGAGACCGACCATGAAGAGTCTTGACCTCATACGTCCGCCCATACCTCATATCAAATGGGAGGAAGCCGGAGACATCTCTTTACTGACAAGATCATCAGCGTTGAGCTCTCAAGCAACTGGAAAGGTTTGAGTATGGACCAGTACGATGGAACAACGGATCCTGACAAACACGTAGACATCTGTGTGAGACAAATCAATCTATATACCAGTGAAGACGCAATTTTCTGTCGAGTATTCCTAAACTCGTTTAAGGGAGCAACCTTTAGCTGCTTCACTCACCTCCCACCCTACTTAGTAGATAGGTTTGAAATGCCAGTGAACAAGTTCAGCAGCCAGTTCGCCACTAATCGACCCCATCATGTAACTTCAATAACACTTATCAACGTGCGATGGGAGAAGGACGAGCTCCTGAGAACCTTCATGGAAAAGTTTGGAAAGTTATCTTTGCAGATCAAGAATATAAATCCTGAGACCTGGTAATAACCCTACGTCCAGGGACTATTTGCAAATAACCTATGTAAGAAACAAGCCCTTAACTTAGACGAGTTAAGATACAGGGATGCAAAGTTCATGGAGTTGGAAGAATTGCGACAATTCCGCAATCAAGCCCGGCCCTATAACAACTCGGACAAAGCGAAGGGAAAAGAGAGAAATAACTCTTCGCATTTTCCTAAGCAGAGGGAGGCAAGGACACCCAAGTTTTCTCAATACACCCCTTTAAATGAAGATATGGGAAGGATTTTGGAAGAGGCCCTTAGTGTTGAGTTGATCCCGACACTTAAAAGGGTTCCCACTCCTCGGAACACCGACATGAGCAAACACTGCCATTACCATAAAAATTATGGACACAGTATCAATGAGTGTGTCGTGTTGAGAGATAAAATTGAAGAACTCATACAGGTCAGACACCTCAGGAGGTTCATATAGCATAATCAAATGACAAGTTGATTCTATTTGAGAAGGGATGGCAGAAGTCCAAGAAGGAAAGAACATCGACAACGATCCTCAAGAACTAAACATTTGAGGTCACTGTCTCGACGAAATGAAAGAGAAGCCCATCAAGAGACCCTGACCCAAGGAGTGATCAATACAATTATTAGAGGATTCGCAAAAGGAGGGTCCTCAACCTCTGTAAGAAAAAGACATTTAAGAAGTGTACAAGCTGTGAACTCAGTTACGACTCGGATACAAAGAAGGATGTCATCCATAACATTCACATATGAAAATTTTAAGGCAATTGAACCAAAGCAAGATGATCCCATGGTAATAACCATAACCATTGACCTTTGTTGATCAAGGGAGCTCGGTCAACATCCTATATTGGAAAACATTCAAAAAGTTACAGATACCCGAGACCAAGATCCAACCCTATGATGATCAGATTGTAGGGTTTTCAGGAGAGTGAGTGAATTCATAGACCTCTATACGAAATTTGGTGAGGGAAGACTCCTAAGCATGACCATCAAGATTCATTACCTACTGGTAGATGCAAACACATTGTACAACATCCTCTTAGGGCGTCTCTAACTGAATCAACTAGGAGTCATAGTGTCAACCCCACACTTGGCCATGAAGTTCCCTTCTACGACCGGGGATGTCATAACTCTACACGTAGACAAGAAAATAGCTAGAGAATGTTATGTTGCAAGTTTAAGATTGGAGCCCATCAAAGCTAAGCACGAGCAACTCAGCGTTGAGTGCATAGATAAAGCTTAAGAATTTTTCAGGTAGGCAACTTCCTTAGAAGCCTATCGAAACTGTAAAAGCTTTTGTGATCGTCATCGGTCATTGAGCACCTCAACCAATAAAGATATTTGACAGGGTCCCTTGTCTAATAAAAAGGAAATTTTAGGGTATCCCTATTGAAAATATATTTTTGGCCAGTAGGCTTGATGGTTACATGAAAGAAGCGAGTCTTGAACTTCTTGTAAGAAACAATAAAAGGAGAGAACAAGGCAGACCCATATTGATTCACCAAAGATAACCAATCTACGGGACTAGTTGGCCTAGAGCTATAACAATGAAGGAAAATTTGTGGAGAAGGGCGAAGACCGAACATCTCACACAAAGTCTGAAAGGCTTGAAATAACCCCAAGAATTGGGGTGCAATTTGGTTGGCGTGATATTCAGGACGCGCATAACACCTATGGTAAACTCGTCAAAAGGAAGGTGAACATGAGAGTCAATAAAGAAGCATGTATATATGAAGAAGAAGTCTGACTCACTTCCCTCTCAACCTTGACAAACATTGTCAATGACTAGGCACTTGTCAATCGACACTACCCTCTCTTCGGTATCAGGATAAACATGGCGACATTAGCCACAAAGTACTCTAAAGACTCAAGCCACCTATATTTAGAGAACTGACTGGTAACATTGTTGCTAACCCAGTCATACTCGGTCTTATGAGGAGGATGGCTTGATGTTACGTCAGTCGAGGAGTCCTTGACCATATTAGTGTCATCGGCCTGCACCGTGCTGGTGCTGGAAGACGACATGTCCTCTTGTAGGCCGACTAACCCCTCAAAAACACTCCAATAGACTTGAAAAGGAAAGACAAAAAAGACATGATTACCTAAGTCAGGGATATAATCTTTACAACTAGCCACTATTTTTTAATTGCCAGTTCTCGGACCTCAGACACAGAAAACGCAAAGTAAAAACAAGATCTAAACCACCAAATCAATTTATAGACACTTGGGTGAAGGGATGGAAGAGTCGTGACTTTTCAACTCCCAAATTGTCAAATCTCATGAATCCCAACAAGGGCTTATGTCAGCCAACACTCTCCATACGGCCCAAGGCCCATAACCCATCCATCATCAACCACTAGATCCTAGCACACTAGTCTTCCATCTAGCACCCAATGTCAACCCAACACCGATACCATTACACTTTAGTTCTCAACATATTGGTCACACATAACAACAAAAACTCTCCCACCCTCACAGCTGATCGAGCTTGGAGGCAAGTGTATTATACGACCAGCCCCCCTCTCCTCGGCCTGGGTAGTTGTCGATCACCATAGGCCGACATGTTCTCGCCTTGGTAATGTACCCAGTCGTGCACTCATGATTACTTATCCTAAAAGGGTGCATCACCTTTATGACAAAAGTAGTATTACGTGTGTTTTACATATCTTTCTTGAGAAAAACAAAACTGATTATTACATGTTAGAGTAGCTATCATTATAAATAGCAAAGGATTACATAATAAAGAGGCACGTCTTATTTAACCCAATTAATCCTAGTTTTTGAGAACTGAGTATTGACTTTAGCATCAAAGTGTCTTTTGCAGATCCCTCTCTCTTGTTCATGTAAGCTTTTGAGGATTAGAGATCGAAGACAAAAAAAACTGTTGAAGCCGAAATCAAAGAAAAATTATTGTAACTCCCACATCCAACAATAGCAATATATTTATTTAAAATTATTATTTTAAATGTATTTGAAAAAAAGATGCATTGTATAGAAATTGGAAGCATATAAACTCAAGAAATTTCTAACATCCTCTCCCGATATTGGTATTTAGGTCCATTGAAGTAATTAACAAGAGGAAAGGTGTATTGAGAATTTATTTATCTCAGGATTATTAAAGGAAAAGAAATTAAGAATAAGTGTGGAATATGTGTCAAAATGGATTCAAATCCCTCAATTAACTCGACTCACTATGGATTTGGACCTACTCGGTTCACCAGTAATTTAAATCGTGTTGAGTTAGAAAAAAAACATAAATTAACCTGAGAGTAAATGAGGTTGAATATTCTACCCTATAAATAAACGATAAATGAGACAAAATAAGGTGGAAGAGTTAACCTAACTAACTATCAACGCCATATCACAATATTTGTAATAAAATAGTAGAAAAACTGAGCCGAGTTAGTTTTTAGCTGAAACCATTATGAATCAAGTTGACTCATTTAACACCATAACAAATAGTCTCACCTTCCTTACCTACTTGTCAATGTCATAGTTATACTATACGTGACCCAAAATCGTGTTTTTTATTTATTTTTTTGATAACCAATTTTGTCTTATTGTGTCAATTTATTTATTTTGAATAAAATATTTATTAGGTAATTAATAAAGGAAAGGTATGTTTGAAGAATTTTTTTTCATTTATTTTAAGATTATTGAAGGAAAACAAATTAAAATTTAGAAAGAATGCACACAGTTTCATCTTCCCTGCCTACCAGCTAGTGCCACAATTACACTACACATGTCGCAAAGTTGCGTTTTCATATTTAACAAATTTTGAATGTCAATTCTTTATTTTTAATAAAATATTTATTTTAGTGTATCAAATGTATAAATTTTTCTGTATTTTACTCTAAGACTATTTCATTATAAAATATAATTTTACATTAAATTGAAAACTATTTCATTTTAAAGTTATTATAATAATAGTTAGTTTGAATTTTTTTATGACAAAAATAATTCAAAATTTTTACTCTTTCAAGTAATAAGTTAGAAAGGGTGGATGAACAAGACATGATTACTTCAGTCAGAGATATCTTCTTTACACCTAGCCACTATATTTTAATTGCCAGTTCTCGGACCTCAGACACAGAAAACACAAAGTAAAAGCAAAACCTGAACCACCAAATCAATTTATAGACATTTGGGTGAAGGGATGGAAGAGTCGTGACTTTTCAACTCCCAAACTGTCAAATCTCATTAATCCCAACAAAGGCTTATGTCAGCCAAAACTCTTTATACAACCCAAGGCCCATAACCCATCCATCATCAACTGCTAAATCTTAGCACACTATTATTCCGTCTAACACCCAATGTTGATCCAACACCAACACCATTACACCTCAGTTCTCAACACATTGGTCACACATAACAAAAATTGTTCCACCCTCACAACTGATCGAGCTTGGTGGCAAATGTACTATACATCCAGTCCCCCGTCCCCTTGGCCTGGGTAGTTGCCCGTCACCATAGGCCGACATGTTCTAGCCTTGGAATGTACCCAGCCGTCCACTCATCATTACTTATCCTAAAAAGGCACGCCACCCTTATGACAAAAACACTATTGTGTGTGTGTTTTACATATATTTTCTAAGAAAAACAAAACTAATTATTACATGTTAGAGTAGCTACCATTATAAATAACAAAGGATTACATAATAAAGATGTGTCAATACCCGATTCCGTCCGGGCAAAATATACCGAAATTTTTAATAAATTTTCAATTTTTATTGACTTTAAAAAAATGATAGAATGAAAAAGATTTAATTAAACTAATAAATATATAACTAAATTAGTCAAAAAGAGTATATTTTAAATAAAACTTTGTTAAAATAAAAAAATAGAATTTATCAAAATTAGAATCAAATTGATTAATAAAAATTCAAAAAAAATCAAATAGTATAAAAAGAATAGTTTTAAGATTTATTTCAAGATTTAAAATTTAAACGGAAAATTAAAAAAATGAAAATTAAATTAAATTTGCTTGCCACGTGGCAAGCTAGGAGTGGAGAGTTTTTT